>ENA-UOTZ01000636-UOTZ01000636.1-compost-metagenome-genome-assembly--contig:-NODE-636-length-29138-cov-13.304601_pt1 | contig 29138 bp, 20 predicted proteins | sample MGYA00238144_ERZ746983 | MGnify/ENA primary metagenome ERZ746983 (study PRJEB28759, sample SAMN06268863) | compost metagenome | isolation source: single cell | place: USA: California, Emeryville, Joint... | reverse complement strand
GAGAGTCGTAAAAAAGTAGGAAATAATAGATCCGTTGATGAATCATCGAAATCAAAATTTCAAAAAAATATTAAGAAAACAAAAGATGCTTCGGACTTTTATAATTAACATTTCATAGCTAATAGATAGAACCAGCTATGAATTCAAATCCATTGCGAGAGTTTGTCGAACCCATTTTTCAACTACAGCAGCGGCAAACCGATGAAGACAGCATTATCAACCTTGTTGTTAAAAAAATCAACGATCTTGAGAGCAAAGACTGGGGAAAAATTCCTCGAGAGATCATTAAATTGAAACGAGATCTCTTGAATTTTCAAAACTGTCCCTCCAGAGAAGCCTTAAGTAAACCATGGACTATTATTACAAAGCCACTGAATAATCCTCTAGTTAAGCAGCTGAGAGAAATCGCTGGGAGTTTCGAAAGCAAAGATCATGAGATATCACCTATGAAAATCGAAAGCGAGATGAGCGCTCCAATGGCGCCGGTGAAATCGAAAGGAAGCTACAGGTCGCGCCCTGGCCGAGGAAACTATAAGATTGCGGATGAAGAAGCCAAAAAGCGTGCAATTCAGATTGTATGAATAAAACATGTCACAGGTGTTCGAATGAGATAACTCTGCTTTTTTCCTATAGGCTGCGCAAAAAGGGCTAAGAGAAGCAGCTCAAGACACTGGTTTCCCCGCAAAGAACATTAAACGATGGCTGGCCACAGGCCCTCGGCGAAAAAAAGGTTACTAATGATCGTAATCTCACTGATGATCAGTCTTTGTTGAATGAATTTAGGTGGAGGACGGAAGACTCTTGACCCAGCGATGGAGGAAAAGCTTTACAAATGGATCCGCGAGCAAGAAGAAGAGACGAAGCAGTCTTTGACCCGCAGCCAAATTAAGAGAAAGGCGAAGGAAATGTCTACAGTAAGCGCCTTCAAGGCTTCGAAGGGATGGCTTGACAAGTTTAGAAGGCGTTTCAATATTCAGTTTAGACCATAGATAAATTTATTGGAAAACTAAAATGAAAAGACACTTTGCAAGATTCGCGAGAAACTACACGCAACTCAAGCAATACACTGTGCCACTCGTCGAGGTAAGAATTCCGATAGAGGCTTAATTAACTTATGTGATAGGGAGAGTTTCCAGTTTTGAAGGCACACGATGTACCAGATCACATTCCAAAGCCTGGCTATCTGAGTAAATTTACGAATGTGTCCCGTCAGTAACAAGGATTATTAGCCGGGAAAGAGCCATTTGGAATCTATGAAGGCTTACCCGTGAAGCATAGTCCTGAAAAAATTCAGAGTTAGCTTTGGGTTATTTGAAAATTCTAATATTGGTTAATTAGAAATGAGAAAAGCGGCTCAAATCGCCAGAGACGCTGTGGTACATGCTGCGAAATTCGTGAAGGTAAATTCCCAGCGCTGAAGTGTTACGAATTTAATGGCAGGAAGGAAACACTGGAGAAGATGTGGATAAGGCTATCCATGATTTCATCATTTCTCAAGGCGCTTATCCAACGCCGATTGGATTCATGGGCTTTCCGAAATCAATTTGTGTCTCTATTAACGAGAGTAAAGTTGTAGTTTTTTCTCGAGAATAACGTTTGATAGCATTATGTCATGGAATTCCAAACATGAGGAAATTCAAGAGCGGCGACTATGTGAATTTGGACTGCACTATTTATTATGATGGCGTTCATGGAGACAATTCTATTATGGTGACCGTGGGAGACGTACATGAGGATATCCAGAAACTTGTATTTTTATTTTACAATGCGAAAAGCTCATCTTTCATTCTATAGATTAAAGTCACTCAAGGAGCTATGTATGAAGGAATCAAAGCCTGTAAACCTGGCGTGCCTTTTAAAAATATCGGGAAAGCGATTCAGTAAGTTTTTGGTTGAACGCGATTTAACTGATGATATTTCAGAGATTATGTTAATGACTATGGCTATACCGTATGTGATCTGTTCAATGGACATGGAATTGGAGAACTGCTCCATATGCCTCCGATGATTATCCCAACATGTAATTTCTTCGAGCAAAATTAGCAGATTTTTCTCATTGGTTTCGGTAATAAAGATAATGACATTTCTCATCACATGGAGCCTGGAAACACCTTCACTATTGAACCAATAGTGATGCTTCACAACACCGAGCAGTATTTCATGTGGCATGATGACTTTACAGTAATCAGCCCAAATAATCCTAGTGGTAAATTTTCGATATTGATGACTTGAGATCAACAATAACTTTTTTACAAACAGCTCAATGGGAACATATGGTGACTATTACTGAGACAGGAAGAGAAGTTTTAACTAAACGTGATGACGAAAATATCGAATAAAGGCTGTGGCTTTTTACTTTTTACTCTTGGATTGATGGATAATCTAACTTAGCTTGGCTACTGAATATAGATTAGAAGTGAACTGTCTTGAATATATGCAATTTACTGAGTTAGATACTGTATGCAAGTTTAAACGAGTAAAAATCGCGGATCTTACGACTTGCAGAACATGAAAAATACATTAATAGGATGTTCTTTCTTTCTCTTAGATATATTATCCTTTTAGGGGTAGTATTCACCTAGGAAGGATGTGATTAAGTTGTGAATACTCAAAACTATGAAGTTTTATTTCACAGTACGGATTTAGGTTGCTATTAAATCAGTTCAAGATTTTAAGACTCGATCTGGAGTAAACTCCTAATTTTATTTGCCACTTTTAAAAGCAAAATGGAAATAGTTCCTTAGTTTTTCATCTTGCTCTGTATGGAAATCAGCCACTTCTTTCCAAAAACAACTCGCGGCAACCTAGGCTCAATTGAGTGTCTGAGAGTGACTACTCAACAGATTTTGCTTAAACAAATGCCGAGACCGTTTCTTCGAGCCATCGGAACAAGTCTGTTTGGAGCTCTGTTTCTTAAATTCCAAATTCTTTACTTCTAGCTCCTATAAACTGTTGAGCGGTGTGCTTAGGAAGTTACATGGACACATCAGAAATTTTCTAACAATCATTGAACTGTCTGCTCACTTAACTTTTCTAAAACAGCGCAATCACTTGCTATTACCTCTCCACTTGCTCTTTAAATTAGTTATTATCTGTCATTTGAACTGGTTGATTTTGTATTCGCCAGGATCTTATTAATCATATCTTTATTAATACATTGAGATCGTAATGATTATCATTGTAATGAGTCTAATTAACATTCAGCGATGGAGTTAAAATATAAGATTTAATTTTTCTGCAAATCATATATCATGGCAACACAAATTCTCTGCAACACCTGCTCAAAAGCCATAAACTCTGAGTATGTTAACCTTAGCGAAGACCGCAACTACCATCCTGACTGCTTCGCATGCTCCGTTTGCAAAAAAAGCCTCGCTGGCGAACAATATTTTGAACATGAAAACGAGCTTTTCTGCGAAACCGACTATCACAAGAAATTTTCACCAACTTGCGGTGGCTGCCAGCAAACCATCTTTGACGAGTACATAGAAGTCATGGGACTCAACTACCATAAAGCCTGCTTCGTCTGCCAAGGCTGCAAGAAGCCTTTCGGAGGTAATTCTTTACGATATGTGCTCCTAACATCCACCTTTTGCTTAATAGACTTACAATATTTCAAATACAACGGTGAGTCTTACTGCGACCAATGCTACGCGAAGAAAGCTTCTCAATGTTATGCTTGTGGCAAGCCTATCCTCGATAAAACTTATTCCGCCATGAACAAAACCTATCATCTTGAGTGCTTTGTTTGTGGGGTTTGCAGCAAACCGTTTGACCAAGGAGCTTTTGTTCCGCATGAGGATAAGCCATACCATCAAGACTGTTTTAAGTCGAAGTTTGCGAAAAAATGCATAGTTTGTAGTGACGCTATTACTGGAGAATACTATGATATTGATGGCGCGGTAATTAATATTCTTGTGAATTTGTTATAAAATTATCTCATGTAGAATATCCATAAAGACTGCTATGAAAAATACAAAGCTTTAAGTGCTGAAGAGAAGAAGAAGCTGACCGGAAAGGAAACGACATCAACGACTGAAACAGTAACTACAGGGACGACCTCAAGTGTGGATTCGAAACCGCAAGTCACGAAAGAGCAGCCAACTAAGCAAGAAACGCCTGTAACGAAGCCTGAAGAGAAGAAGGAAACCGGATCTCCTCAAATCCAGACAACAACGACAACACAGGCTAAACCAGAGGAAAAGAAAGAAGTTTCAACTGGCATCAAAACTGAAGCTGTAGCAGAGCCGATCCTGAAAACTACTGTGGTCGCTGCCCAAAAGATTGTAAGCATGCTTTTATCTCGTTGGTGGGTTAATAGTTTAAATTTAGGAAGAGGGCGTAAAAACAAATGAAAAGCAAGAAAGCGCTTCTGGTACGATTTACCCTTATGAACTGCTCACGAAGCCTCCATTCCCTAAAGGCGTTGATCCAACCAAGAGAGAGGTAATTTCGAGAATAATGAGCAAATTTCCTTAATAATCTGTAGCAATATTTGACATTTGAGGAGTTCGAAAGACTGTTCAAGATGACTTGGCAAGAGTGGGAGGGACTTTCAAAGTGGAAACAAAACGAGGCGAAAAAGAAACTGAAACTTTTCTAGAAGTTAGCTATCATAGAAATAAGCGATTAGAAAAGAAAATTTATAACAGGGAGGTTTTCCTCGAAATAACATATTTCTTAGAGATCTAATTTAATCGTTATTTTCCCAGATGAATCAATAGATTGCCTTGAAATTCAAAAATTCTACTCTCATAAAAGAAATTGCTCATTCACTTCTAGCATCTCGGTTATAGAATACATCGAAAAGGAATTTAATATTATTATAATAACTAATACTTGAGAAATAAGGAAAGTAAAACCTCAACACGATCAAATTGTTATTTTTATTTAGTTTAAAACGCTGACAATTTTCAATATTCAATGCAGCAAAAACTTAGCAATTTTACAATTTTGTTTCATATATCAAACCGATTTAAAACACATATTCGTCTTCAAAACACTCCAGACATACAATAAACTCATATATGTAATTTGACATGCGCTGGCTCACCTGCCTCTTATTATTTTGCTTGGCGTATAGCGTACTGCGTGATCGCAAACGTCAACGACGCTACACCTATACCAATCGTCCTTAACAAATAGGTCGACGGTTCAAAGCCCAGCACTGTAAATGGTCTATGAGTCTCTTCGAATTGTAAATCACGATTGATCTCCTTCATCGTTGAGAGTAAATCTTCGAGTCTTTTGTTCACTGAGAGTCCCCTGGAGTTTCTACACTCACTCTTGAAATGATCCACAATGAAGCTGTAGAGATAGTTCTTCGGCGTTAAATTCTTATTGAAATACCACTCGGTTTTCCTCGCGATGTCCGAGATGAAAATCTGCATTTCCTCGAAATTGTTCTTGTGGATTTTATAAAACTTGTTCAATTTGATGCCGAGAACAAGCTCTCTCATCAATAGAGTGAAAAAGCAAAGCACGTCGAATAGGACAATAAGCTGGAAGGAAGTATAAGTAGCAGGGCCGTTTATCCATTTCCCAATTTCTATAATTTTAAAGAAATCTAAGGCAAGTAGAATCGCCAGTAAAAAGAATAACACGGCGGCCCAACCGAGGTTATTCGCCTCACGTAAAGAGTATTTATAACCGTAGTCTCTGCCAATCTTCCTGAGCAGATTCCATCCTCGTAGATGTCTCGGACATAGGAAATTCGTTGTGGGGAAGATCTTTTTCTCGCCTTCAGTTCCTCCGTATTTTCGTGGAGTTATCATATAGCCGAGCTGCGTCTCAAGGAAGATTTTTCTGCTGGTGTCAACGTCGGCTAGAGCGAAGAACACCGTTGTTTGGAAATAGATAAAGGAGATTCCAAAAGAGAGGAACAACGCAATTACCCATGTCTCCCAGCAGCCGAGTAGTCCCGTAGTTCTGAATGAAAACCAAGGAATAGCACCGCGGGCCAGAGAGACAACGATGCAGAGTATCATCAATTTTCTGAAATTTTTGTTTTCTCTAAATCGCTCTAAGAGGTCGTGAATAATGGCAACGCCAAAAATCTGATGTTTTCCTTCCTCATGCTCGTCAGGATTTTGCTCTGGGCGAGTTATTGAATTATTTCGCTCTCCCATTTCTTGGTCTCTTTGGAAAAGAGTCTTATTTCGATTCCTGAAATTTGTGTTTTTGCTCATAAGCCGGTCGAGAGTGGCTTGATCAGGTGGACGCAGGAAATAGACCATAAGGAGATTCAGATCAATTTCATTTCTTTTGACTGCCGATTCAATCTCTTCGATGATTTTTTCGTCTGATTGGCCGAGCCAATCGCCAAATAATTGATCCCACATGAGTTCTCTTCCAGTGGCGACGTTGTGTCTGAGATACGCGAGTTTTTCCGGAGTGTAAGTCGCGTACTTGGAAGAAATATTTGAGATACGGAGCAACGTCAGGACGATAACAGAGTAGACGTCAATGATGCTGACGATAGGACGCTCTCCCTGGTTCCAGTGAGGATTGATGATGACTATTCCGACAACTAAGACGATCAAGAGCCAATTGCCGAGTTGAATGAAAAGTGGATATCTAAGACCCCAAAAACCCATATTTCTCATTAGAGAAACGCCGGTGATAGGGAGGAAGACCAAGGGAAACAGAGGTCCGAGTACGAAGTAGAACATGAAATGGTAAGTAAAGAACTCGACGAAGTACCTCCAGCTGAATTTGCAATGATGTTCGTTCTTGAAGGTGACAAAACCTTTGCTCTTATCGATTAGGAATGAGCTGTTGAAGTCAAACCTCTCCGTGGTTCTACGACTATCGCCCGCTTCGAAGTAGTCGTTTTCATTGGTAGAGAACGAGTACATCGAAGGGACTTCGACTTTATAGTTGCCTTCTTCCATATTAACTCCTTATTTTAATTTATTGATTCGAGAGTCTTATTGCGATTATATGCATGTATAAATTCGTGTGTACCTCAAAGCGGATGTAAATTTGTTTAAGTTGCTTATTGGTTCGGATTAGAGTCGGTTACGAAAAATCAGGTGGTTCAGAGCGTTTATTGAAAGGTTTGAGTGGATAGTAATGAGCCATCGGTCAAAGCTGAAAATTCATATTGATCTATTGATCTTTCCTAAAGGGTTTCGTTAACCTATTGCTCAAAACTTGGAAGGGAAGAAAGAAATAATTATGCTTGATATATTTATTTCATGGCAAGTGAAGGTTCTGAGTGCGCTTTAGAAGGAGTACTCTTTGAGTAAAATATTCCGTTATATATAGCAGCCTATGTCAGGCAGTTGTTGGTGATAAGTGACAGCTGGAAACTTATATTCTGACTCCATTGAAACCGATAAGTTGCTTGTATATAGATCAATGTAATGGTTGAGAACAGACGAGATGAATTCGAAAAACTAAAAGTTAGTAAATTTAATTTTTGAGAGGAAAGTACTAAGGATAACTAAAGGTAAATTGGTACTTCAAATCTCCAGTGTGCTTTGTGAAACAAATGTGCGATTGTATATTAAACTGAAATCATGCCTAACTTTGCTCTGAGTGCGATTATGTATCTAAATTATACTGCTGTTTAGTTTATTAATTAACCGAATGCGAATAACAATTTTCTCTTCACTGTATTTATATATCTAAAAGATCTCTTTTAATTTAAAAAACTAACATTAATTCCGATTAAACCCATTCTATGCCGGTGTTTCAAATTAATACACAATATTGTTACCTTTACATTATGTTAGAGATAATTGTGATAAAATACAAATCCTTTAGAAAGATTGAAGGACATTCAAATAATTGATTTTCTTTAGCGAAGCAAAGGGCAGGCATCTAAGGAACTCCTTACAACAGCGCTACTCTTTCTGAAAAATAAAGCTATTTCTCTGAGTTTGCGCGCAAGAGCTGTTATAAACACGGAATTTCCTGTCCATACCCATTTTGGTTAATTTAATTTTTGATTTAAAAAATTATTAGAATCACTCCTCCTCACGTTCAAATAAACGCAAATTAGATTTTCGGTATATTTTGCAAAAAATGATCAAATACACTTTAATCACTTTCACGCTTACTGTAACTGTCCTCTACTTGAGCAGTCCGCTGACCCAGTTTGATCATGATAGTCAAAACTCAGAGTTAGACGGACCCTTTTCAAGGCTTCTCTCAGAAGAATTGCCGAACACCACAACGACGAGGCTCTACAAAGAGCTTTGGAATTATCGACTCCATGGTGTATGGGAAAAAAACATTGACCCCGAAGGAAAGTATCGGCTTGGAGAAATTAACCAGCCTAATGGCACAATTCGCATCATCTTTCGGGAACGAGAAGAGCGTCAATTCTTAGCACCGCCTATAAAAACACTATTTGTCTATGTTACTTTGGCCCAAGGAGACTACTCTGATGATATGTTTTATACCGTCAATTTTTTCAACACTCACTTTGATGAGAAAACGAGAACGATTTCTGAGTACCAAACCTCGGCGTATCTTAAACGACTGGACAATCCTTCAGAGGGCACTTTGTACTGTGATGCTAGTTTCCAACTCGATCTGTCTCAGATCATCACAGACGAGGCAGTTCCTAAATTGAACCTAACAGCAAAAGCTCCATTCGTTTTCAAAGCTGGATCGCAAAACTGTCGTTTTTCTGCTCATGGAGAGCTTGAGATTCAGTTAACGAGAAAAACGATCAGGCGTAAAGACGTCAATGTTCTACTCATTGTCATCGCAATTGTTAGTATATTAGCCAATATGCTACTAAGGAAGAAAACCCAAAACAATCCAGTAGAAGCCAACAAATACTCTCTCATTTCTCTTGGACTTGCAGAAATTTGGGACTTTTTTATTCTGTGGTTTCATTTCAAGCTGGGCCTTGTATTTGATGATTTGTTTAGCTCGTTCGTGGTGGGGTTTTCGGTTTACCTCTACCTGGTGTTGTACATACTAGGACCAACGGCTGTGGTTTGGAGTAATCGAGATCCGCAGTTTGCTACGTATCCTTACTGTCAGAGGTTCCAAAAGGTGATACGGATAAATGCAATGATAATTGGTGGAATCTTTGTCGGGAGTTATCTCATTCAGTTCTTCGGGCTCAATCCGTGGTTCCTTTTTCTCTCTTCATTCATCCTTGTGCCACAGATTATTCAAAACGGAAAGGAAGCAGAGCAGTTAGAGGGAAATCAATGGGCATTTTATACGTATGCGTTTTTTAAGCTTCTATTGCTGATTTATGCTCGGGGATGTCCAGAGAATGGTTATCATTTGCGGCCTTCACTTCTGACTGTAGCTTTGCTTTCGATCTCGATCATTACTCAAATTTTGGTGCTGGAGGCTCAGGCAAGATTCAAAATTTTCAAGTTTGGGTCTGCGCAGCGCGCGCAAGTAGAGCAGTATGAATTGCCTTCTCATTCAGATCATTCTCCACCTCAAGAATCTGAGTCTCTTTCGGTTGAGAGAGAGGATCCGTAATAGAATTCTGATCATTTACTCAAAGCTCTTTGTCTCTCTGAAATATGAAGCCACGCCATTGTCAAGGTATATAACTAAGTATATAACTAAGAGCATGAAAGAAATGCTAATATATTTCAACTTGGATAGTTCAGACCAGAGAAAATAAATGAAAGAAAACTTCATGAAATAGAGAGAAGCTGCTTCATTTAAGCTAGTAAAGATCTTTTGTCAAGCAGGATAGGAATTTATATCAATGAATTATTCAAAGGAAATTGTTATAATTATTACAACGTCGTCCTAAGTAGGAATAAAATTTTTTTGGGATAGAAACTCAGTTGTCTGCGAGATACTGATTTTTCCTCGATCAAGTAGAAGATAAAGATTCAAAAAAGGATCCCACTGAGATTTGAACTCAGGTTAACGGGGTCAAAGCCCGGTGTCTTACCGATTAGACGATGGGATCTTTGATAATCCCAAGCTTTTTCAAAGAGTTGTTTTCATAATTCTCGATCACCTACTAATGTTAAGTTATTAAATTATCAGAAGTAATTTACCAAAGATATCATTCGAGTTCTGCCTCATAGCATCGATCTCTAGTCTCTCAGATCGTTAATACCATTTGATTCAACACCAAAAAGGCCTAAGTAGCAAAGTACAACCAGAGGAATAAGATTTCTCTATAACAGCCTTTAAAGAAGTAGTAATCAAAATTTTATCCAAATTGGAAATACTCTTATTCTTCCTCTTTTTTTTTTGTACTCAGCTGTCTGAAAGTTTTTGCTAGGAGGTCATACCATCATCATTAGGAAAGACGCTCATATTTTCAAGAAGCTCTTGTAGCTCAGTCGGTAGAGCGCCAGGCTGTTAACCTGTAGGTCGGTGGTTCGAACCCACCCAGGAGCGATTTTTTTTGTTTAAAAATTTATTTATTGACTTAATTGTACTGTATATCTTTTCTTGTATTATCGTAACTAATGATACAGTGATAATCTTACGTAAGCTCAGAAAAGATATATTTTTAAAATCATGTTGTATTTTTTAAATTGCTTAATTTTTTTATAAAAAAAGCGTTCTCAGTTTTCATAGAAGTTAACAAAAACCATGAGAGCAATTCAATTATTGCAAGGAAATCAAAGTGGTTAAAGATACTATGTTCTCTATATGATAAAAGAAGAGCCACAGAAGCTTCTCTTAAGAAGAGGCATTTCTAAATTGATCTGTCAGCTTTAGTTAAGAAATTTACGGTAAGTCATCAGCTTGTTTTTGGGTTGGCATAATTTGATCACTCTCCTCCGAAGAAAGCTATTAGCTACATTTCATTTAATTTCTCCCAGAAGGTGTTCTCTTTAATGGTCATTCTACTACGCACTCGTTTTGAAGGCGCTTCCTGTCTTCAGCCGCAAAAACGCTCATATTTTCAAGAAGCTCTTGTAGCTCAGTCGGTAGAGCGCCAGGCTGTTAACCTGTAGGTCGGTGGTTCGAACCCACCCAGGAGCGAATTTTTTGTTTTTAAAAAAAATTTATTTATTGACTTGTTTGTACTGAGTCTCTTTTCTTGTAATATTGTAACTAATGATAAGTCATCAGCTTGTTTTTGGGTTGACATAATTTGTTTTCTCCCCCCGAAGAAAGCTATTAGCTATATTCTTTTTAATTTCTCCCAGAAGGTGTTCTCTTTAATGGTCATTCTACTACGCACTCGTTTTGAAGGCGCTTCCTGTCTTCAGCCGCAAAAACGCTCATATTTTCAAGAAGCTCTTGTAGCTCAGTCGGTAGAGCGCCAGGCTGTTAACCTGTAGGTCGGTGGTTCGAACCCACCCAGGAGCGATTTTTTTTCTTAGACTGTTTTAAGAAGCTTTTTCGGCAAACAATGATTATTCTTACTCTATAGATCGAACGAAAGACAGATTTGCATCAACATCGCTTCGCACAGTCTTTAATAGTAAAAAATCCATTGCATTCAAGAATTAATCTGAGCATTTTCAAATCAAATTCTTATTTTCGAAAACCTGTTTTTTGTGGTGAGATAATTGTAACCATTCATTCGGCATTCAGATAAAAGTCATACTATAGATATATACAGTTACTTTAAATTAACCCACTACTAGACTTTTTAACACTATAATCAGTAGCATTTTATACAATCATTTTCAACGATTCATCCACAATAATTCTAATTACTTTCTTTACATTTGCAAATTTCTTCATTGAAGTCCAGATATTGCCTTATTCTTCATCAGCTTCCTTAGAAAACTTCCTTTTCTTTGGGCGTGGAAGCTTAACCCCGAGAGCTCTCTCGAGCTTTGAAATAACTGCGACACTTGGAATAGCACGACCAGCCTCATAGTCTCCTATTACGCTCGCCTTCTCGTTGATAAGCTACAAATATCACAAAAGATTAATTTCTCAAATCTCAGTCATATCTACCTGAGCGAGTTCAGCCTGCTTGAGTCCTTTCTTAGTTCTTGCCTGCTGTATGGCAATCTTAAGCTCAAAAGAAACAGTCTCGACTAAACACCATCAACTAGTCAGTCTATCACCTCTCTGCTTTTATTTACCTTTGAATTCCTCCGCTTCGAGGATTTTGGAAACTTTTATTGGACCAGCTTGCTTATTCATTGCGCCAACAGCTTTTTTTACAAATTTCACTTAGATTTGTGATGAATAATTGCATTACTTTTCTTAACGGTTTCTATTTGCTTTCCGTCCTTTAGCGCCTTAGAAAGCTTAGCACCTTTGCTTTCAGCTATTTTATGTTAGATTGGCTCAAAAATCAATGTCATACGTGCAGGCTTCTTTGAAATAACAGTATATTCCCAGTCTTGGCAAATCATTTGCTTTTCAGTAATTTTTGCTTGTTTGTTTATTATCTATTTCTGATGAGACTTTAATTTCTTTATCTGTAAGAATCCTCAAATCAGAAATCGACTTTGATTATCAGGTACTGATCACAATTTTATCAGACGCTAGCCAATGCAAATTCACCTCTATCATTACCACGTTAACCACACTTCCTTCCTTTCCATGAGAAACAGTTCCCTTTACAATATTGTCTAAGCTTCACTTTGGAAAAATACTATCTTGGCTGAAGATTTGTAAATTTACACAGAAATAAAATCTCTAAGGATAAGCTAATCGAGATTTTCGAGGGATTCCTACAGCCGCCATAATTAAATAACAGTCTTCTGAGAACACAATGCTCTCGCCAGCCGACGCGTCATACGTTCGGATCAAAATCATAAAGCGATTTGGTGACATGTGGGTATATTTGGCTTTTTACGTCTGTGCATGCATTATCCGCAACGCATATGAAGATGTGATCGCCAATCCTGACGATTGCACTTATCGGTTAATCAGATTCTTGAACTTGTTCTATTACGGCTACAGTGTGTATGTGGGTTTCATGATTGCAACGCTCATTGGGTGCATTTACCCGCAACTGGATACGCTGTTTCGGATAATCCAAGTGTTTGTTTTCGTTGGTTATTTTTTCGCAGTGCTTCTTTATGCAAACTTGGCAGCTTATACCCTCGATGATATCTGCAAAACCCAGAATTTGGAGATTTGGTTTTTCTGTCTTGCTTACATTGTCGCGTGGTATGTTTTTCTCGGAACAAGGCTGCTGATGCTTGTGATGTACGGTTTGAAGAAGAGCTTCAGTGGCCGTCATCATGAGCTTGAAGGAGTAGGGTTGTTTATCGATGCTGAGTGATGTAGAATGTGTATTCAAAATGGATTATCATACATCTATACATTTCTTATTTATCGAGTGATATTGCTTGTAACAAAGTGAGAACAACTGCAGAGTTATTCATAGGAAATTTGTTTTCGAAGTTTTGCTAATCATCATAAAGAAAAGGGAAAAATGACAGAATTTTGAAGCTAATTTTTGATCAAATATTAGTATAATGTTGTATTTTTCTCATACAGGAGTGATAGTTTAGACCTAAGTATTCTATTGCTTGGAATAAGGACAAATGTTGTCAAAAGAGAGCTCATCTGAGAGTAATGTAAAATGTAAGATTTTTTGAACTTAAAAATTGAGACGGTTAGATCGCTTGATTGATTTTGTTCGTATATTTTACAATTAAATTGAAGTATGATTATGCATGAACTATAAGCGAAGAGAAAGTTAACGCCAGCTGACGGCGCACACGTACTTTTGATATTTCTCGTTGGGGCATACCTCGTCAAAACACGCTATTCGGCCGATTGTGACGTTCTACTCGATGTTGCTCTTGATGTACTTTTTTATGGATTGCTCCTTTGGACGACATATTTGCTGATCACGTTGGTTCCGAGGTACAAAAACACCGGACTGAGATTCTTTCTTCACCTGATTGATCTGTGCTACTGCTTTTCCCATTTCTCGTTATTTATCTTCACCAGTTTTGAACTGAGTAATACTGACAATGACTGCGGTAAGTGCACCAGAACTACAATTTTTCATGTCGTTGTATGCTGTCGTGGTTGACATGACACTTATGATTGTATTCTTGGGCTTTCTTTTTTGGATGATGAAGAGGTGCTGTAAGCCGAGTGAAATTAGCTTCGATCAAGCTGACTTGTAATGCAGTTGAAGGCGGCAGAGTAATTTTGTTATAGAAAGAGAATCGAGTGTGGTTATTATCTATTTAAGATTATCATATAATTCATTACATTACCTCTTTATTTTAGTAGATACAATATTTTTCTATCATAAAATGAATATGAGTATCATCGTATTCTCAATGAACTATAAACGTACCCAAAAATTGATAACAAAAACCAGAATTAAAACAAAATTAGATTGTAGGTAGGACATGAGGGCTGATTATAGCGACTCACGAGTTCTTGAACTTTTTTCCTTTCAAACAACCCCCTAGTATAGTTAAATCACCCTTGTGATTTGAAATTTATCCACCATCATGCAGATCTAATTTATCGGAAATGTTACCGATAAAACGGCAACAACAAGAACCTTATACTTTTCGAAATATCTCTCTGTTAAATCAGGCAAGAATTATCTAAAAAATCAACCCTTAAATCAATAAAAATATAAATTTGTGAATCCGATATGGGGCAAAACTCTGTCAAATCTGCGTTTCCTCCAATCGAAGGCAAAGAAAGAGTGAAAAATCTGAGGAGCATTGACCAGTTAATCAAAAACTTTGAAGAGCTCAAACAAGCGCTAAAGTAATTTCCCAATTGTTTGTCAAAACAATCATAAAATATCAAATTCACTACAGAGAACCGAGCATTCGTAAAGAACTTGGATTCCACGTGGACATTTACAGCATAGCTAACCTGCATTCTCCTATGACAAGATTCTTTTTCAAATTTCCTGGTGCAATCAAATTCCGTTTTCATTTTGTAATTGCGCCTTCTAATTCATATCTGACACTCGTAATTTCCAGGAAAAACCCGATGGACAATACGAAGACAAAAACTTGGTTCTTGAAGAATTTTACGAATTCTATGAAAAATTCCAGCATTTTTGTCTCATTAGGGGCAGTCAGAAGATCGATCTAAAGCAAACACGTGATCTCATAAGGGCTCGACTCTCCCAGGATTCAAATTCAATGGAAGAAACGAAAGTAGGAGATCTTCGAAGGTCCGAAGAAAATAAATCGGAAAGTATTAAAAAATTGAGCGATATTCCTTCGACTGAATCTGTGATGGTGACTAACAAAAAAACCTCCGACCGTGACCGTGAAACACCTGGCGGTGACGAAGACACGTCCTGCGTGTTATGCTTTGATAAGCAGATAGAGATGCTGCTTCCTTGCTATGTAAATCCCATCCTCTCGAGCAAATTATTCATTGTGTTTTGTATTTTAATAGCATGGGTACTGCGAAAAATGCTGTCTTGATTGGTACAAAGTCAAAGGAAAAAACCAATGTCCTATGTGCCGGGCATCGATAACAGAAAACGATTTCGACACCAAGGTTTTTCTTGTAATGGATAAAGGGCAAGAGGAAGAAATTAATGGTTCTATTAAGGGAGAATTGATTGCTTATATTAATTCTTTTTGTAAAAAGATCAGATTTTGAGATTTATTTATCTGTGTGTCAACAAAGTTATGTACCGGGAGGCTTCATGTTACAGTAATGTAATATTTTTTGAGAAAAATGACAAATTTCAGTGTTTTATGTGTCCGTGTAGAAAGTGTATTTAAATTTTATTTGAGACGCAAAATCAATTTAGAGAATAATTCAATATGGATCCAGAAGCGCTTACAAAGATCGATCCTGAAGTTTTTGATGTCGAATTTAAGGAGTGGAGAAGGTAAGCTTGAGGAGCAGGGCATAACATAACCAGTTTTTGATTAGATGTTTTAAAGCATGTGTGAAGGACGCGAAGGTATCGACACTGGATATTGACGAGAATAAATGCACTGGTCTACTAAGCATTGAATGATTGTTTTTTCTCACTCATTAATAGAAAATTGCATCTATAAGTACGTACAGGCTCGAACGTTTTTGGTTCAGAAAATGCAAGTTGATTTAGCGAAAGCTATTCAGGCAGATCCACGATTCAGAACGGCAGGAGGCCATTAGTGTGTTATCAGATTGAAATTGTACAGATCGATACTTGTGCTATTAGCAAACGTTTTATTTTTGTATCTGTTCACAAGATGTCGATAATTTGGATTAACAAAGACAGATGTTGTGATCGATGCAGACTCAAAAAAGAAATATTTTAGTTTTGTATGTGAAAGTTTGATTAATGTGCAAGGAAACAGGAATTATTATCTCATATTCGTGCTTTGATGTCAGTGTTAGCTGTTTGTCGAAGAAAATGCGATTGGTTGTGGTTTATGATTTTTAGTTTTTTGATTTAATGATGTGATCAATGCAACGGCGATGGATACTGAAAATATCTTCAAAGTTTCTCAAAGTCATCCTCAATGTACCTATCGCAGAGTAGATATTTGAAATAATCGTGATTATTTCGGTTGAAAGTGGAGAATAAAAGAATTATTGTTGCCGAGGTTTGCTCAAGCTCATAAGAGCTCGAAGGTTATGTAAGTAGACTGAATTTAGCTTGTCTTAAGAAAAAGGTCCTTAAATAAAACAATTATGGTGTGGGAGTGGAATTAAATGCTCTTGGATCTCATCACATTCCAAAGCCAAAGCCTTTTGAGGGTGAATGATGTTTGGTAAACATAGAAGTGATATTAAAACTCTTCCCTCATATTTTCGGAAAGCCCGTCTAGCTCAGTCGGTAGAGCGCAAGGCTCTTAACCTTGTGGTCGTGGGTTCGAGCCCCACGGTGGGCGTTCTTTTTTATTTTTTTTTTACAATCTGATATTTCCTGAGTAAAATTACCTCTAAAAAATAGTTTCTCAAGCGCAAATGTATCGTTGTTTTCAGGGAATTCAGAACAAAATATTACATTTTCAGGCTATTTTACAGAGATTTGAAAAGATAAGAGAAACAAACGTCGAAAGTATCGAGGAAAAGATTACCAAAACCATATAAAGACAAGAAGATACAGAATTTTTCTACCCCTTCAATAGATAACCTAAAGCACAAAGTGCCCTCTTTAAAAATTGTGGATAATTAAAAGCTAAAATGATCCATGAAATTCTGTATCATTTCTTCCATCTCATGATCTTTTGCAAGTACTTGATCTTTCGCCGAATTAACGATCGACCTTATAACAGAAATTTGGTTTTCTTGATACTTCTTAAGATTTTCTGAATTCTTTTGCTTTATTTCCTCTAAGGACTTTAAATTAGGATCACTTTTCAATTGTAATTGCTTGATTTGAGCCTTGATTTTGTTTATTTTATGTAATTTTGCCAAATACTCTTGGTTTTTTCTCTTCAACTTCGCCGGCTCAACCTTCTTATAATATCTTTCAAACGCAGCTTCCTGTGCCCTTGGATCATAACCATAGTCTTCACCCGCGTCAACATTGACGAGATTTTTTCTGGGAGACTTATCTAGTTTGACACTAGGCTGGTTTCTCTGAGTATCATTGATCTCATTGATCATAAAATTCATTTTGAGAGATATATTCTCTTGAGTTGACGTGTTCCTTGAGGTATCCTCGTGCTCGTTATCCGAAGTTGCATTTATTGTAAACACTTTCTTATTTCTTTTTTTATTGATGCTGCGGTTGAGCTTCGTAACACACTGTTGAATTTCCTTTGCTTTTGTCTCAGAGAACGCGTAAGGCTCAGGGTTTGTACAACTATAGATAATATCTCTATATAAGGCTTTATAAGACTGCTGAAGCGCTATATTCTGAGGATTTTTCATTCGGTCCATTTTCGTAAAACTATTAAATTCACTTAGTTCGTCTTGTCTCAAAGACGGTTGCTTGAGCTTCGGCAAGGAGTTTTTGTTTAAAGTGAGTCGGAAAATATCGTCTTCTGCTTTATTTTCTGTCTGCTGTTGCCTGGGAGTTTCTGCATTTGAACTCTCTGCTACTCTGTTACTTTTTTGAGCTCTTAGCGGTTCAAACTGGTCGTCTTCATTTAGATTAATAAGTTTTTCCGTGCTCTGTTGTAACGGTTCTCTGTTGTGGGAAAATGAGCTTGCGTGCACTTGTTCATAAGAGGCAAATTTTGGAGAAGACAATTGCTTTGTTTTTGGAGTGAAGATATCTTTGGCGAAATAGCTGCCTTTAATTTGGAGACTTTTATGCGAGGCTAGAGCATCCTTATTCTTCTCAAGAGTATTGGTTTTTTCCTTCTTTTGAGGCTGAAAGAGAAAAATTTCACCATTTTTTCGTGTATCAGCGAGATTGCGTTGCGATAACGAGTTTTTGAGCGGAGGTAAGAAGCTCTTGCTGGGTTTTTGTTCTACAGGGTTACTGAATCCGTGCTCTTCATCGGCGGAGTAGCTATTGTTTTGGTATTTTAGTAAGGACTTCTGCATGATGTATGTGAATAATTTTTATCACGCTTATCTAAACAAATCACTATAAATTCTTGATTCCTCATTATCTCGATAGAACTCACTTGAAATGAGCCAAAAGGATATTCAAACCAATCAGTTGACAGATGAACAATAATATAATATAATTATACAAATTAGTTACTACATATAAGAGTTAAAACACCTTACCAATTGAAAAAAAATAATAACCAAGAAAAAAATTCCAAGCATCAGTTCACATTTCCAACCATAATGGAATTTGCTAAATGCTTGCTAGTTAGCCACGCCTTGATTTTTGAAATAATTCGGATTTGCTGAAAAATATCTTTTTAAACTCTCCGAAAAATCGGCAGAATAAACTGAATGCAAGTCTTTTGATTCATCCATTTGCTCAGAGAGAAAATCGGATTCAGTTTGAAGTCGCTCATTTGAAGTTATATTGATCATTTCGTTTCCTTTTGGGGAAGTTATCGATTCTAATTGCCCGCCCTCATCTATTGATAAATGAAAATGAGATTAATACTAGCAATTTTCGCCTACCTTTTGGAACGCTACTTTTTTGGATATTAATTTCTGAATTGATTGTTGTTTTGATTTCAGTCTTCTTGAGGCTGGGCGTGCCGAGTAATCCATCTTCTTTCTTAACCAAATCCGGATTGATCTTCATTCCTTCAAGCTCCCCATTATTATATTTCTTCAAATATTCCGCAGAAGAAACGAGCATATCATTTGTGTTCTGAGTAGGCAGGAGATAATTCTCGGAGGAAAGGACCGGAGGCCTAAGATAGGCATTATAGATATTGTTTCAAGCGGCGATTTACCAGAAAGTCTCGAGATTCGAGGCAGTTCCTCCATACTTCTTCTCCACCTGCTCGGGGTTGGTGATCTGAAACAACCCCTTCGACACGTTATTTTTCGAAAACTGGATTTTTCTGACAGTGTTCTCGTCCAAAAACCCTTTGATAATAGTCCACGGTATCATAATCGAGCTAGGACTGTTCACGACATGCATAGCCCATAAGTGACCTCGATAGTTGTTCTGGAGGTAACTGATCATTCTTTTCAGCGGCTATTAGTTTATTTCAAATTAACATCCATATAAGAAGATATTGTGTTACAGTGGTTGGCAATGAAAGAACCCCTTTCTTGTTCAGATCAAGCACGAACACCCAGTTTTCAACTTGTCCCGGAAGCATTAGCTCATTCATGATAAACTCGAACAGGTAAGTTAGCGCATCAATAACATGATCAATATTCAGCTGTTTTTATATATAAATTATTTGATGAGGATAAACTGTCATTGGTACCGTTTTAGGATCAAGTTTCCAAGCATTGAAAACGATTATTGGTCTAAAGCTAGAGTCTCTGCCATAAGGATACATTATTCCAGAGTTCTAAACAGTGTCAAACAGTCCGTTACAAGCACAAAATTACCAAAAAATCCTGCACATGAGTTGAAAACACCGGAGGTATCGAGCTTTCTCTCCATGCAGTATGTTCTTTCACGGCTTGTAAGGTTTTTTCAAGCTTCCAGTTGTTCGCCTGTAAAAACCTCAGGATCTTTGAGTCTTTCCATCTGGTACAGAGTCAGTATGTAGCTTCACTCAAGAGCTTACATTGATGTTAAATTATATTTGTGCTTCAGGCAATGCTTTTTGAATTCCGCGATCATAGTTGTCTCATGCTGGTCATATTTCGTTGTAGATCCATCAAATATTCTCCGAATGTCATCAGGAGTTTTCTTTTGAGTCTCTATTATTGAAAAAATTCATAAATCGATCTTTTGCAACCTCCTTACCTGAAGGAAAGAATCTGAAGGCTTGCTCTGGGATGTATTTGTATGGAGCACATGGAATGTTTAGTGGAATGACCTCTTTAGAGTTAAGTGCAAGCATTGGAGGCTTCGGAAGACGAGTTGTGGAGTTTTGAAAATAAATTTTATTACAGTACTTTTGATTGATATAATTTGCACCGCATAAATATCATACTGATGATCTGAGAGCGCTCAATTCATAGGAATTATAAGTTACAAAAAAATAATTTTGTTAGCGTCAAGTGAAATATTGCATCGAGAGTATGGCTTGAATACATAGAAATACAGGTTGTAGGCCTATCAATGCGCCAAAACGTTCTTGGGTATGATCTGTGATCTGTTGCTACTTGCCTGGAAACACTTTTTCGGAGGCGACTGGTCTAATATGGCTAATAAAAAACCAGAAATCTGATCAGTGAGTAAAAAAAAATGATAACAATTTTTCCGTTTAGGTGACCAATGGGAATGGAAAATGAAGAGAACTGGAGAGGTCAAGCTCGCCTTCCATAGCATCACTTTTCGTTGGACTCAGTTGATTTATTACAGGTCATGAAGTATTCAGAGGAAATACGAGTAAATTCATACTTGCACAGCAGCGTCTCAAGTAGGCGGTTAATGTCTAAATAGGAATACACAAAAAGCCGCCCTAATAACAGAGCAATGATGGATGGTCTATTGAGAGGGTCAAACTCATCTAAATGGATGCGGCCAATGCGAAGAATTTTTATGTTTTTTTTAGTGCTGTGAAGCAGATCGCAATGAGAGTAGTCTGCAACACTTGCAGCACTGTGAAAAAGTTCATATATTGAAAACAATTTATTCGATTACTTATAAGAAATATTGTCTTCAATTCTTTACAATTATAAGCACTCCTACTCATAAAAAGCAGTCCTTACAAGAGATTTTGAGCTACTCACTCTAATTAGATAAGAATCGAAAGGTGAATAGGTGTTGAGTGGTCATTATATAGTGCAGCATAAGTCCAAGAGAGAATACTTCTCATTCGTAGATCTACTGAAGGAATGAAGTAGCATTTCAGATTATGAGTATTAGTTTCAGATTCTTATTTCAATCCTCAGCTTTGACCTAAAAATTCGAAGAAAAAGCATCATTACCGGTACTGTCAAATTTTATTCAAAATCCAATTTAATTGTCCAATATTATTCAAAACCAAAGCAATGGCCTCATCAGAGAACGATATCCATGCTGACAGTAAAAAGGGAGCGGATATTGAATTGCAAGATAGCGTAGACCAACAAGAGAAAGATGATGATCTTAGACTCGACACCATTGAAATAAAGCAAACTAAAGACAATGCACATGAATTCTTTATCAAAGGTGGCAACAATCCGAGAGCCCAATTCCCCATGAAGTTAGCCGTGCTTCCTGTCTTCTTGCTTCTTTGCGGGATACTTTTGATTACATTAGGGCTCGTTGCAAAAGTTAATCACCAAGGAACATCCAAAGTTGTGTGTTTTCTTGTATTTGGAGGCATCATCACAATTCCTGGGTTATATTATAGTTTTCAGTTAATTCTCGCTTGTCGAGCAGGCAGCATTACTGAGAGAGACGAAATCCTTGCGGATTTCCCTAACGCATAAGAGGAATGCATAATAGAATAAGACATCTCATGGTTTTTAGAACCATATTCATTCAATTTAAAGTTTTTTGTTGATTGATATTGTTGATGGACATGTTTATGAACAAGTAAAAGGGAACCTTTTTTCGCCTTCAAGTCAATTTTTATAAAATTACAATCTCTCGATCACCGTATTACCTCTCCAAGCTATAGAGTAAAAAAGTTTTTTGAGCCTAACTCTGTCCACTATGAGAGTTTTGACCAATTTTCTCTTTCAAGATCATCCAAGGTTTTGAGGGATTACGGTTTTTCTTAAGTCGAATTATAAATTTTCAAGATCAAATGCTAAGCTAATAACGTTGAATGATATATCACGATCATTTATTTTGAGATATTTCTAGAAAAATAGACAAACTATCTCTATATACTCGACTTAAGATTATTATACCGTTATATTTATTTTTCCTCCATGAACTGTAGATACTGGCTGGGGCTTGATAATTGCCATGAAGAAAGTTTTCAAATGTATTGGTATTGGAGTAACGCTTCATGTATAATTTACAAATTTCATAAAGTGAATCTAAACTTCAAAGTATGATTATTATGCAAAAGTGGAGGTCTCAAACAGAAATATAACTGCTTTACTTTATAAGATCACTTTGCTGATCGAATGACGCTATAATAGCGTATTCTTGACCAAGAAGAATCGTCAGTACTATTGGCAGTGTCACTAACAGTGAAATATACCCAAAGAACAAAACTTTTGACACTTCCTTTGCCTGGTAATAGGGAATTTTATACTCTGCGAGTAACTCAAAGTATTTTTTACAATATCTCCGATTTTGGAAGCGATAAGGATGAGGCTGTTCGGCTGTGGCACTGCAAAGAAGACCACGCAAATAAACACCATAACTGGATCCTATTCAATGAAAAATGACGGATAGTCACTGTTTCAATTTTACCTCAATAATCCTGTAGCGCATGAGCGATAAGCATAGCACCAAGCCAATTGCAGGCATTACTACGAGCTTAGCGATAGTTATTGCTCCAAGGGTCTTCCAGGAAATCAGAGTGTCAGAACTATCACTCGCTTTTGCTAAATTTCCACCTAATTATTTCCCAAAAAAATTATACTTTAAACAAATAATTTTCTTGAATGGGTACCTAGCACCAGCAACAGCATGGGTGAAAACGCTTTTGAGAGCGCATTGCAAGGATCAGTGATCACCATCTTCAAAAAGTAGCCATTAGTTGTGAAATTCGTCTAGGAATAATTAGATAGACGAACAGCCCATTCAAACCTTTAAAAAGGGAACTAATGCAACAAGAATTGATGCAATTAGAGCGTAAAGAGGTATTGACATAGTTTCCTGTAGGTTTTTATAAATTTTCATACCAATCTTCTCAAACCGAGAACTAATGCTTTGACTTTCGGTGACTTTCACTATTTTGATTGGCTGAAAAATTCAGAGAATCATTTTGTATTTCATATTACTTCGATATGAAGGGGCCTTCTCTTAAGGATACTGTTTTTCTCTAAATCGAAATCGAACGCATCTCCCCTTTCAGAGGCGTTCACACTAAAATCTGTGTTTTGATTGATGAATTTCTCAGCAGCATTGATTAGCGGCATCTCGATAGCTTTTTCTACAGGTGCATGAGCCACTCTCGTTGGGTTATTTGCTGGACTAATTGCTGGACTATCCATGCCACTTAAAACTCTAGATTATAGAAGTTTTAAGCCGAAAAATATTTCATTAAATTCTACGTTTTTCCAATCGTCCACAACGCTAACGTGTTTAGTAGTTTGCCGATAATTAAATATGACAGCGCTCTAGTTAAGATACAGTCAGGCCTATGAAGGTAAAGGTGAGCGCTTTACCTTGCATTGCAGTTAAGAGTGGCCTGATAATGAGCTTTATCTGATAAATCAACCAAGATATTATTGAGAGATTCTGACAAAGAAGCAGGGACTGAAGTCGTATGGGTAAGTGCGATGAGTAATATAATTAAGTTCCCGAACGCAGGCTCTCGAATCCAGTATTTCTGCACAAGAAAGCCGACTCCACATCCAATGAGCATCTCCACTGCCGAATTTGAATGGTTAGAGAGAGTGCTTATATTTAGGATATAGGATATAGTAGTAGTATTTACCAATGCTTAGAATGCACACCGGAAGCCAAGTACTAACCGCAAACAAGTCAATTTGTATGAAATTGTAAAAGATAATTGCTGGAGTGAAGACATCCTCAACAAGCCTCGACATGGTGCTTAATCCAGAAGAAGTGATCATCTGAAGAAAAATTGTGAGTTCGGTTATGCATTTTTTTACCTTTGTTTTGAAGATCAGAAAACCGACAGTTGAAATTATTGTTGTTTGGATAGTTGCCAGAAGGCAATTGTAGAAGAGACTCCCTTGGGCTTGCATTTAGTTAGGTCGTATTGAAATATCCGATTCTTTTTGGTTGCTTTTGAAAGTGAGAGATTGACTGGCAAAGATTCGGGTAATCCCGCGGTTCTAATCCTGAATCAATAAAAAATATTCTTTTAGTAAAAAGTGCCTCTTGAGTAAGAATCTGAATCAGTTTGCTTCCTGGAGGTTCTGACTGGAAATTCCCAAAATCTGACATCAATACCAAAGTGTTCTGGGAGGCTGATACTGTCTCATTCGAAAGCCTTGGTTTCCAATTGCTGAAAAACCCAGCAGGATGTTGTTTGGTTGCGAATAAACTCAAAAAAATTAAAAAATTGAATACATTTGTGACTTCCTCTATTTCTTTGAAGAATATAACCAAAAAGCTGGTCCAATGCTACATTTTTCATACTACATCCTCAAATCTCTGAATCCTAATAGACTCTGATTAAACTGCCAACAACAAAACAAAAATTACGTAAAAGATTTGAGTACATATAATAGTTCCTCCTTTATTTCGATGCAGAATGCTATAGTTTAAGGTTGTCTACAAGACACCATTCGATAGCTAGGGCTCCAGTATCGAAATGAATAGTCCTTTAGGTTGCTCTACCACTAATACATTGAATATTTCAAGAGATCATTTTTTGATAGGTAGAACCTATAGAATAGCAAGAATCTCTTCTGCTTTTGACAATGCTCAAAATTTAACAAAGTTCATAAATAACAATCCCGCTTTTGAAAAGATTCATAAAATGTAACACTATTCTGAAAAACGCAAAAATACTCCACGGACCAGCGCAAATATATACATGTACTGAGCTTAGCTGCTAAACAGTCTCAACTTGCTGATATAATAAATCTACAATCGCGTACTCTTGATTAAGCAGTATAATAAGAACTATCGGCAAAGTCAGCAGAAGCGTTATATATCCGAAGAATAAAATCTTTGACACCTCTTTCGCCTGCAAACATCGATTATCAATTTAATATCCAGTTCAAATTAGTTACGAGATCCCCAACTTTAGAAGCAATAACAATGAGACTGTTAGGCTGTGGCACCGCAAAATTTATCACGCAAATAAAAATCATAACAGGATCCTACGCAACTCAGTATTTCAAAAGAGCCTCTTGTTTTACCTGAATAATTCTGTAGCGCATAAGAGGCAATACTAGTAGTAATCCGATAATCGGCATGATGACCAGCTTAGTGAAGGTGACTGCTCCAATGGTTTTCCATGATATCAGAGTATCCTGACTCTCACTTGCTTTCGCTAAATTCCCTCCTTTTGATTATCATGCATCAGATAACTCCTCTCTGAGAGGGTAATTACCTAGCACAAGCAGTAGCATTGGGGTAAATGCTCGTGAGATCGTTTTGCAGGGGTCAGTGATCACCAATTTCAAAAAGTAGCCTTCTGTAGTGAAATTTCTCTAAGTACTGTGAGTTAAACTACTACGAATCCGTCCTTACCTGTAACACGGGAACTAATGCAACGATGACTGAAGCAAGCAATGAGTAAAGCGGCATCGTCATTGTATCTTGCAGAGTTTTATATATACCTCTAAATACATTTCCAATGTGTGAGTCATTTGGACTGATTTTCACTCCATTGGACGACTTCAAAATTCAAACGACTCCTTTTTGAAAAAAAGTTACCTCATTGCGATCTGGTCTTTTCTTTAAGCCAGTTTTATCAGAGTCGAGGTCTCTCTTTTCAGAGATGCTCACACTGGGTTTCTTACTTTGATTGCCAAATTTGTCTGCCGATATTAATGGTAGCTCAATCGACTTTTTAGGTGGTTGCGATGGACTTTCTATTCCCTTTAACACACTTATTTAATTCAGAAATGATTTTTTTTTTGTCTTGAAAACATTTGAATTTACCTCTTCCCTATTGTCCACCTTGCGAGTGTGTTGAGAAAGTTGCCGATTATGATATAAGAGAGAGCTCTGGTTTTAAATAGGCAGTGAATTTATGCCCAGAAAAGAGATTCTATTACCTCGAAGTACAGTCAAGATTCGATTGAAAATGAGTTTTCTCAGTCAAATCAACCAGAATATGATTGAGAGAGTCTGAAAGTGACGCGTGAATCGATGTCGAATGCGTCAATGCGATTAGCATTACAACCAGGTTCCCAAAGACCTCTTCGCGAACCCAGTACTTCTGTATAAGAATTCCAATGATACACCCAATTATCATCACAGCTGTCAAAATACCAATGGTTTATGAATACTGACTGCTTGTATAGTAAAATCACCTATGTTGAGAAAGCACACTGGAAGCCATGTCCCAACTTCGAATAAATTGATGTGAATGAAATTGTAAAAGATGATGCTTGGTGTAAAGAGAAATTCAACAAGCTTAGAAAGCGTGCTCAATCCAGAAAAACCTACGACCTAAACAAGAATAAAGCCACGGCACAGATTTGATTACTTTAGTTTTAAAGATTAGAAAACCGAAACCAGCAATCATGGTTATCTGAGTGATAGCCATCAAACAATCATAGAAGACTCCGCTTTTTAGTTCCATTTCGTCTACTGCGCTCTGAAGTTATCCTTAAGATGTTGACTTTGGATAATTATTGTTGGCAAGGGTGACTTGCGATCGTTTGAGCAAGGATAGCCGAATCTGCAATTCCGCGGGTTTAAATTCTTAATCGATAAAATTTTAGGTGGCAGAGACTCTTGAATGCACCCATGATAAGAAGGCCATAAATAAAAGAAGGGTACTATCATACGGACTGGGATGAGAAATTTGAGATATGTCGTCTAAATGAACAATGATGGGATGATACTCAGGGAGTATTTCCCACTATAAACTTGGAGTTCGACAAAAAAAAGTTGACAACATTGCTTTGAAAAGAGGTTGTGCGAGTTGTTTTTTGAAAATTGATGAGGCCGCTACACAATTGAACTAGATCAAATTGTGATTTGAACGAATTTCTATTTAATTTGAAGAAATTGATTGGTAATTTTCTTTCAAATTCTAGAGGATATCCTAAAACGATAACAGAAATATTATTACTTTGACATTCGAGGGTAGCCTTTCCCAGCACGAGTGTAAGCTTCTGGAATTTTCTATTCCCAGGCAGTTTTTAAAAAGTTTATAAAAGATAGCTTAGCTGACATGTCTTTCTGGTAGTGCGTAATTGTATCAGATTAGTTACAACAGAAATGAAAAGATAACTGTTTCAGATATGACTGATATTCGCCATCAAACGCTGTAGTCTTCATGCTCAAAACATTCGAAAAACCTTCCACTAATTCGCGAAAATCCTTTAAACGTAGTGCGTTTGCCGCTATCTGAACCTCATTCTAACATTTCAAGCAATTGAGGTCAGCAACATCACGATGACGTATCAATTTAATGACATATCTCTAGATATAGCATTATTAATCTGAAATTGATATACCATCATCATTACATGTCGCATCAAATCGTCTCATCTTAACGTTGTTTTAAACAAAGTAATTTATTCAATTTTCATGAGTCCAACTCATTCGCACGAATATTAGTGGAACGTGGAACTAATTTGAAATAAATTAAATCAGTTTTCTCAAGAAAAAAGAGAGTTAGCTAGTTCCACAACTAAAACACCCTTAGTTTAAATTTGCTGATGATTAGTGCAAACGCTCTGGATCCTTGGCTTTTAGACGAGAACTCGACCGATAACACCAACAAGGCCTTGGAGAAAGAGCATCCTCACTCTAATTCGCCTTGGGAAGAGCCTGACACCCCAGTCATCAGGTAAATCATCCAAAGATCTTCCTTCAGTATCTAAACCCCACTACAAAGGCCGCTAGATGCTTTCGGTGACCTCGAGTTGGTGAATAGAATGGGTCCTCTCAATCTTGGAGATGACAACTCTGATTCTGACGGCGACTTGCCAGAGACTTCTTCTGTTACTACTAACAAAATTGACACTATTTCATTCCAAATTAATCTGACGCCGAATGATACGGCTCCTCAGAGACCTATTAACACGAGGAAACTCCGATTTATCAAGGATTTTCTTGAATGTGAACTCCAAATTCAAAATGTTCTGGATAATCAAAATGAAGATAGTGACAAAGAGAGACACACCGAGTGCACATATAAATTACTATAAATAAATCGGTCTCCGCTCCAAAGCTTAATCTTATTCCGGAGGCCCTTTTGGTTTGAAATCGTCATCGAATGATTGGAACCATTATAATCAATACGATAAACTAAGATATTTTTTAACTTAATGAGGATAAAGCGCACTGAACGCGTGGTCCTTTAATTTGTGTATAATTTACTTTGTTTGGGTGTCTCATTTGAGTGCATAGATTTCTTCGTTAGCTTATATAATACGAAAAAACGGATACATCAAGAGTAATTCGTATTTCTGAATCGATCAAAAAAGCAGGTATTTTACCTAGTTAATGATTTAAGCGCTCCGATAACCTTAAAGGCAAAAGTTTTTTATGTAAGAAGACAACATACACATGTACCCTTTTCATAAATCCGTTGGATTAATAGCAAACTATCCGATTTTAATGACTCTTGCTGAATTGTTCCAAAAGAAAAGGTATCAATTAAAGATGAGGGGTGAATAGGATTTACTCTCATTTCAATGAAGTAGCATTTAGAGCGCTTATTTAGCACATTCGTGTGTAGTATTCGAATGGGAAATGCAGCATGAAATTTATGAGAGCTATAAAGTGTTATGTTTGGGATTATTAGACACGAAATGAAGTCAGAGCAAGACCAAGAAGTTGGATCATGTGTATTTAAGCAATGAGAAAGCAAGTGTAGTGTAGTGGTTATCACGTCTGCTTCACACGCAGAAGGTCGTGGGTTCGAACCCCACCACTTGTACTTTTTTATTTGGGAGGTTACAGAGGAAGTGCTCTCAAATTTACAACTATTTCTTTTTATTGTCCAATTTCGTCTTGAGGGTATGACATATGGGGTTTTGGGGTTTTGGGGTTTTGGGGTTTTGGGGTTTTGGGGTTTTGGGGTTTTGGGGTTTTGGGGTTTTGGGGTTTT
>ENA-UOTZ01000635-UOTZ01000635.1-compost-metagenome-genome-assembly--contig:-NODE-635-length-29156-cov-21.872898_pt1 | contig 29156 bp, 24 predicted proteins | sample MGYA00238144_ERZ746983 | MGnify/ENA primary metagenome ERZ746983 (study PRJEB28759, sample SAMN06268863) | compost metagenome | isolation source: single cell | place: USA: California, Emeryville, Joint... | reverse complement strand
TAATGACCTATTCCGACGTCAAATTATAAAGCTACCTAACAGATGAACTTTGGTTCCGGATTCTGGATGCTGAAAGAGAGGAATTGATCTTAGTTAATATCGAGACTACCTGGCCCGTGAGTCCCGAGCCGAATCCGCTGATAGAAATCTTAGCAAAAGACTACCTTGACAAAAATTTAAAAGACAGTAAGAATATTTAAATTTTTGGTAAAGGCGCGTTTGGACTAATTATTCGAATTCAGAAGGAGGTGTGCACGATGAGTGGTATCGTATGAGAATGGAAGTGCTGAGAATCCTTGTTGAGGATTTATTTACGCCATATTATATTGCTTATTATCGTGAACGCAAGACCGCAGCTGCAGGTAACCCCAATATTGGTGGTGTTACCAAATCTGAACTGTTTAGAGAAAAACATAATAAAATGGATGTGTGAGAAATTCCGGGGCATACTCGATCGAAATTTGATAGTGCAAGATCGCTTGAGAGCAGAATCACAGAGATCGAATTTATGCAGCATAAGTGCTGACCCTGAAAAAGGAGGAGTAAATGATAGAACAAGAAATGTGCAGAATAGTTTAACAAAACAAATTTAACTCATTTTAGTATGCGTTTGCCATTCTCGATCAAGAAGGAAAACTGATAGATGACGGACACTTTGATTATCAACGATCTGGGAGTGCTTATGATTGTGAAATTCCCGCGACCATTGAAATCAAAAGAATCAGAGAGAAGTTGTTGGAGCATAAACCATCACGCATTTTCCTGCCAGATTTTTCGCTTGTTCCGCTGGAAGTCAAGCTGATCCTGAGAGGAAGCCTTGATAGAAACATGAACCACACTGTCACTGAAATTCCTATCGTCTATGTAGACGGAGCCATCCCTCAGCAAATCGCACTACTTGACAAAATGTAAGTGTTCATAGGTATATTGTACTTGATTATTTCCTTCTCAGAGACGAAGATTTTGCAAATAAGTCCAGAGGAGTTTGGAAAGCAGCCAGCGCAATCCGACAAATACTCGTAAATCATCAGAATATGCCAGATATGTGAAATCTCATGTCTACATTAAGGATCCTATTGGAGAAGCAGCAAAGTTATGGCATGAAAATCCAATACGAAATAAATTATTGTGCGTGCCTCCAAGTGACTTTTTGGTAAAGACATTAATATTTCATGGCGCTAACAGAGATTAATCGTAAACTTTAAGCATTTAATTCATCCAATCAAGTTACATGAAGCCTTGGAAACCGTTGTGCTAGAATATGTGAATTACTTTGGGGTCGATATCGATGTGCCACCAACCGACCACTTTCTTCAAGCAAAAGCTCAGTTTTTATGTGGATTGGGGCCAGTCAAAGCAAAAGAGTTCTTACAAAAATTGAAATCATGCCAAAATCCACCCTCCAGCCGCCATAAAATACAAAGTTTGCAGTGGTTTTCTCCAAAGGTGTTTCAATCGGTTATTGGATTCATTAAATTCAAATTTTCTCCGGATTCGATAGACAAAAATGGATTCGATACGACTCGTATCGATATCGCAGGTGACACCTAACACTCTTACTTGTTTCTCATTTATTCACTCAAAAGATTACCCATTTGCAATTGAGTTATGTCGGATGTGCTCTAAATACCTCAAGATCATGGATCTGGAGCAAGATTCTGAACTCATTAATACGGTAACTGTCCTCATGTTCTTTCATCATCTAACATATCTACAAGATTATTAAGAAAGCCCCAAAGATCACGCAGGAGCATGACCTCAGATACACAGTATAATTCTAGCTTTTCTTTTCCCTCTTACTCACAAATTTCTTTTTCAAAGGGAGACACAGAAGAAGTTCGCTTTAAAGCGAATCTAATTCTCGATGAATTTGGGACTCCTTTTGGCAATTTTATCAATCGCGTCTTCAGGGCAGAAGAACTCTTTTACTCTCTATGTGGAGAGTCTCCAGCTACTTTCCGAAGTGGGATGCTGGTTGATGGAACCGTCGTGAAAATTCTGTCATCCGATATGATCATTAGACTGAATTGCGGGCTTGAGATTGACATTAATCTGATGAGCGTTCTGGAAAGAGAGCAGACTCGAAACTGCAAGCTCACAGATTTTTTCTTCATTGGAAAGCCTGTGAAAGCACGCATTCTCAACGTCTCTTTCCCTCCACGTGATTCTTTATTCGATGAGGTCCCCGACGTCCAGAAACTCATTAAAGTAGAGCTTTCGATGAAAGAAACAGATCTCAATAACCACGACCACTATTGCTCTCTTCTCTATCATTCAATTCACTATCTTCAAGTCAACAATGTCGATGATTTCCCAAAACCAATAAAACACACTCGCACTCCCTTCACCACCACTACTACGAAACAGATAAATAGCCCTTATTTCAAAAGCTTAACAGAAGAGGAAGCAGCAATCTGGCTAGATTCTCTCCCAGACGGAAGCGTAAGTTTTCTGTTATTATTATTTATCGTCTGAATGCTTTGGAATTTAGTTTGTGATTAGACCTCATCCTCGTAAGAGTGATGGCTTCAAGCTAACGTGGAAACAGCGAAAAAACCTGTTAGCAAACTTTGAAATAACGGAAAAATCCTGGGGACCGGACGCAAAACATAAATCCTATTTGATGAACTCTTTAACACGTCCCAACACTGAGGAAGAATATGAGAGTATCGATGATATTAAAAGATCGTAAGCGACCCACTATCGAATGAAATATTTATCCAAATTTGGTGTAGGTTCGTGAATAAGTTGAACGACAATATCGAGGCGGTTGTTTCATTTTATAAGTTCAGAAGCGAGCCGAAAGCAGTCGTTGAAAACGATTTGAAAGAAGAGAGAAAAAGACCGCATAACAGTCTCCCTTATTACATCTGCTTCCATTCGCGTCCCTTGTATCTATGGCTTTTGTACGTGACCAAGCAAGGAAGGATCGTCGATGAGTACATGGAAATTAACACTGATGGATTTAAATTCCATGACATCGAGTTCCCTGACCTGATTTCAGCGATCAAATACCTTGAAAAGAATTTCACAGACTCTCGGTACCAAAAATATATTAAGAGTAGAAAAGCTCCCAGTGAAGAGATTGTTCCAGAGTTTTCTGATGCTAAAAAAATTGAAATTTTCTGTGAAGATACAGGATTAGGTAAATTTATGATGCTCGTACATATCTTTGAAATGATATCTAGCGAAAATTAAAAGAATATCACCTCACACTGAACGAAAAGTCATGGAAATCGAAGATGATGATATCGATGACAAAAGTTCTGATATAGTTTGGACACAGCCAAATCGAACAACCGTGAAATCAGAACGCGGAGGCAGATGTAAGCATCGCTTTTTAATTGTAAAGGATTGCTTATCATATTAAAACGCAGCCTGCTTTAATTGCGGATCTGCTGACCATCTTGCGAGCCAGTGTACTGAGCCGAAGAAAAACACGAATAAAGGAGGTAGCTTCTGCCTCTTAATTTGTGATTTAATTATATGGTTTGCATAATATAGGGTTTGAATGCTTCAACTGTGGAGAGTCTGGTCATCGTTCTAGCGAATGTCCACAACCGAAAAAGCCTCGTGGAGGTGGTGGAGGAGCCTGTTTTAATTGTGGAGAGTCTGGGCATCGCTCCAACGAATGTCCTCAGCCGAGAAAACCTCGAAATGGTAACAATAAAATTCTCAAATAAAATGATTTATGTTAAACGATAAAGATTCAGGACGCAGCGGCGGATGGAAAGGAAATACCTCAAACGGAGAGTCCAATCGACAGGGTGGAGGTGATTGGTCGACATCGAAAAATCATGTTGAACCGAAGAGCACGGATGGTTGGGGAAGTAATACCCAGGGAGGAGATGACGGGTGGGGTGCTATCTCAGGAGAAACCGCGGCGAATAAAAATAATGGAAATGATCTTTGGGGCTCAAACCAGACTGCTACTGAAAATAAGGCAGGTTGGGCAGCAGAGGGAAACGCAGGAGCTAACGATGCATGGGAAGGCTCATGGGACTTCTCGAAAGAAGGTGCTGGGGGAAGTAAACAGCAGGATTCAGGGCAAACTTCAAACAAATGGGGCAATGATAAAGAAAAGGAGTCTAGATATGAGAAATCGAACGTCGGCAAATTCGATTCACGTAATGGAGGACAGAGAAAATCGGGCTCGAATGATAGAAAACAGCAAGGCGGCTGGGGTGATAATGCTAAGAATGACGCATGGGAAGCAACCGGCTGGGGTGGAGACAGGAGACCAGATCCGAGAGATCGTTCGAGAGACCAACGTGGAGAAAATGGTCGAAGTTCTTCGTCTCACAGAGGCGGCAACGGCTTTCAACAAAGAAATTATGGTGGAGAAGGTGGTGGTCGCGGAAGCCATTCTAGATCAGCCAGTCGTAATAATCCAAGGCCTGACGCCTGGGGTGGGAATAACGAAGCTAATCCAAGTAGCGCTAACAAATCAGTTTGGGAAGACTCATGGGAAGAACCAACAAGCAGCATACAAAAGCAGAAAACTATACAAAGCGCACCTAATAAGGAGGACACTTTCAATTGGGGAGATTCCACAAAAACTTCCAAAATGGATGTGCAAAATGAAGGGGCTTGGGGAGTGTCAGAATCTAACAACAAACAACCAGAAGCCCGAAATGATGAATGGGGTGGTTGGGGCTTTGAGGAATTAAAAACACAGCAGGTAGACCTAAAACCCCAAAAAGAGAAAGCAGGAGGGGAATCAGACGATCCATGGGGCTCTACTTTCCCTGAAGCAACAACCAATGAAGACACACAGCAAAATGGCAAGAAATCTTGGGACAACAGCAATCAGACAACTCGGAATGATAGCTGGGGAGGACGGAATGCTTCGAAAGCCGGCGAGTCAAATAGCTGGGGGAATAAACCAAGAGGAGGTGACAGTAGCAAAGGAAGTGGGTGCTTTAATTGCGGGGAGCAGGGTCATCGTTCCAACGAGTGTCCTCAACCGAAAAAACCTCGTGGAGGAGGTGGTGGAGGAGGAGCTTGTTTTAATTGTGGAGAATCTGGTCATCGCTCCAACGAGTGCCCTCAGCCTAAAAAACCTCGCGGTGGCGGAGGTGGTGAATGTTTCAATTGTGGGGAGCAAGGTCACCGCTCCAACGAGTGTCCACAACCAAAAAAACCTCGCGCTGGTGGCGGTGGTGGCGGACTTACATGCTTTAATTGTGGAGAAGCCGGCCATCGCTCTAACGAGTGTACTCAACCCAAAAAGCCTCGTGCTGGCGGTGGTGGTGGGAACTGCTTTAAATGCGGCGAGTCCGGTCATTTTTCGAGAGAGTGCCCTAACCCGAATGCCAATGATAACTCCAGGAGACCCAAGAGAGAAAGGTCAAGAAGTGCTGAAAAACGTAGAGGCAGTTGGGGCTCGAATGTCCAAAAGGAATCGCAAAACCAAAGTAACGGTGGATGGGCAAAATCTGATAGCGCCTGGGGAGATGATGCTAAGAAATCTGAAGACAATAAAGGAAACGCTACCGCATCAAATAACGATGAATGGGGTGGTTGGGAGGACAAACCCAAGATCGATGGAGGAAATGGTAACAAAGGTATGGAAAATGCAGATGGTTGGGATGTTCCGAACTCTCAGCCTGCTTCAAAGCAGTCTAATAACGTTGAGACCTGGGGAGCCGATGACTGGAACGCACAACCAACAAGCACGAACCAAAACGGCGATGGTGGATGGTGAGAGTAGTAGGTCGATTAGTTGTCTATTTGAGTTTGCATATGAGACTTATACGTTTGTTAAGCATTGTTTTTCAATGGCAGTATGCCCACTCTTACGATAAAATATGTATTTAATTAACAATTGCACCTCTAAGTTGCAAATTAACATTGTGTTTGTGTGCCCCGAACTCATATTGAATCTCCTTACCAAATCACAATTCATCGTTTGGGTTATATCTTAACAATACTTAGAGCTACTGCTCATAAATAAGCAATTTCGTAACATATATCGGAAAATTCCGAAAAAAATAGACGCTGTGCTTAGAACATATTTTTTTGGGGTAATTATCATAAATACACTAGTGATTCTCATGGCTATGGTTAACGAAATGTTCATTTGATTTCTGCAGTGAGGTAGCCATCATTTCCACTTGCTCACGAGCGAAAATCAGAGCTCTTTTGATTTCATTCATTCTATCTTGAATATTTTCTGCGACTTGCTTCGGTAAGATATTTGAATTAATTTTTTTTAAGGTTGCCCCATCACGAGCCGAAGGAGCATCCAAAAAACCGGTTCCTAGCACATGGTTTGACCTAACCGTACTGAGATGGTTGATGAGGACGGAAGGCTTCGGAGGATTCACATCCGCTTCTAATTTTGCAATCAGTTCACTCCGAAGCGCCTTCCATCGCTTGTTAGAATCCGTTTGCTGATCCTCAAGCAGCTGACTATAGTATCGTGGTAGATTTTTCTTCGTCGCTGTTGCTTTTTTTTCTCGCTCGTGCAAGAGAAGAAATTGGTTCACTGATCTCTTCTCTATTCTAGAGCTGGTTTTTTTCAATTTCAACTTTTGTAGCTCTATTTTCAGGTCATCGAGCTCTTGATGATTCTCAGGCATTTCAAATTCGTCCTCACTGTCAGGGTACTCCTCCTCTACTTCATTATCCTCTATGGTTTTTACGCGCAGTTTCTTCTTCTTCACGACCTCAGTTGGTCCGTCTTGTAGCTTTGAAAGGAGTTTTTGAACTCCAATATGCCTAATCTTACTTTCTAGAGGCTCTGACAGACCTTTCATTGCACGATCATGATAATATTCTGATTTCTGGAGATCTCCCAAATAGTAGTGCTGAACTCCTAGACCGTCATATATGAATAACTCGTCATCGACACTTTTCAGCAGCCAAGCTGTCTGCAACATTTTGGTGTAATAAAATATCGACAGCCTATAATTTTGAAGCTCTTGATAGCATCTCGCGAGTCGTTTATATGCGAACAGTTTTTGCTGTAAATAATAGCTATTGGTCTCATTTAATAAGTTGCTGGCTTTCGCATCAAAATGAAAGTCTGCTAATCTTCTGATTAATTTATAGACTGTTATCGCTTTGGCAAACTCTGAAAATTTCATTTGAATTTTGCCTTGAAGTCTTAGCGCGGCCAGATGAAGTTGAGTATTATGCGATTTCAAGCCCGCGCTAACAAACTCGCTGATAATCAAATCCAGAACTTGGTATTTTGCTCTGATGTTTTTCATCGCTGCGTCGACCTTGGAGATAGAGACTCGAAGCATTTCAATGTTTGTATTATAAATATCGAGAAGGAAATTACGATTAAGTATTTGCTCTGACTGAGGGACAATGCTGTTTTGCTGCAATCCCGTGGTCAAACCCTGGCAGCTGTCGATTACAAAATTAACAATCCTTTTCCCAAGAAGCAAGCTTCGAGATCCCTTTGGCCCTTCTAATAGAGGCAGTCTTGGCACAGAAAGCGATTTCGGAAGGATACGATTCGAGCCTGAAATTGGCAAGGGTTCAATCGTTTTGGCAGATGGCTTGTCAAAAGATAAGATGAGTGAAGTATGAGCGGTTGATTTTGCTGATCTGAGTAGAGAGGACTGGTTTTTATGCGGACTTTCGATTTGATTTGACTTATTCAGATTACTCACAGAAGCATTTCTAAGCCTCGGAAGTGCGATCCTTGGTTTTATCGGTCCTTTTACTGAAGGAAGTAAGCAGAAATCAGTATTTATATGTTGTTCTCTGTTATTGATCGAACGTGTTAAGGATTCTTTAGTAGTGAGAGTTTGGATTTGATGCAACATTGGAGATTTTGGTTCATTTGGTGTTTGAGTATCTTTGGTTGAAGGCGAGAACATTGCATTAGTGTCAAATTCTGAATCGTTTAAGGGTAGTTGCGTGGCTGAAATTTCTAGGCTAGCGACCCTCTTTTTCTTTCTATTTTCAAGATATTTTTTATTCCTCTGCTTCACTTTAGCAAGTATATCTCGGACTGCAAGAGGCGATTGCTCCTTAGCGTTGTATAGATCATTGGCGTCGAGAATCTGGTTGCCTATACTCCGTTTGAGGCTTTTTAGTCCTGAGAAGAACTTCATTTTATGGAAAGTTTTCGCGAAACTGCTTTTAATATACAGTAATAAACGCAAAGTATGTATTTTATTTGCTTGTGGTGGATCATGAATAATGGTTTAAGAGCAACTCATAAGCCTCTCTCTTTTTTTTTCTGAATATGTGGGTTTTTGGAAAAGTAGTTGAAACTTTTCTCATTATTGATTCACAAAGCTTTTTGATAGTAGGATAAAGAGAAACTCAGAACTGGCCATATTGCTTTGAAATGCTATTAACTTTTGCTTTCTGTCTCTCTTGGAATATCGATAAGTGAAGCGAATGGAACAGATTCCAAGAGAAGAGACTAGTTAGTGACGCAATGGTCCGTCATCATTTGCTACTTTCTCAAAAATAAGCACTGAATCTAACGAGAGAAGCACTTTTGTAGCAAATTGATAGCATCTATAGCGCAACAGTAGAATACTTCCGAAATCTTCTCTCAGGAAACTCTAAAATTATATTCAACAGAGCCATTTTTGTTTTTTGTTGGGTTCTACTGACAGTAATACAATTCAACAATATAAAGTGAAAACACGACAGAATATATTCGCTATAAATTTATTTTCGATATTTATTCAAAATCGAAGGAATCTCAAAAAGAATGACACAGCCAAAAAATCCGATCTTGAAAAAGAATCTTTTTGGTACTCTCTTTCTCCTCTGCTTCAATTTCTTTATCGAATTATATCAGATGATGCTGATTTGTCACCAACCAAGCTAGAGAAATATCGATCAAGCAAGCCATTACTATCAGATATTAAAACTGAATCAGATGTCATCGAATCAGACTCAAAGTTGGAGACACCATTAAAATTCATGCATAAGGACTTGTTTTCTTATAGCCGCGCTGAGCTTGAGGATATTTTGAAAAAGGTTATCCACAAAAGTCCCTCTCTCGCTCAAGAAATAATGACAACTTCAGTCCCAAACAACACTAGCCCTCCCCGCAACTTTGTTTCTTCAACCAATTCAAGCCAAGTCATCAAGGGCCAAAAAATGATTGAAGGAGAGTCAGAAGAGTTGGAATCTAAATTGAAACTTGTAGCAAAACACCTTAACTTTAGCGATCCAATCTCTGAGAAGGAATTAAACAATTTGGAAGTCGATTTAAGTGGTTCAGAGGAAGTGGAATTTGATGTGTTATTTGATGCAGATCCAAGTTCTGAACAAGGCAACAGTATTCTATAACTCGTAAACATGACATTTATCAATATTGCGCGCTAGGTCTGCAGAATAAGCCTCAAGTGAAGGAAGGACTTCAAAAACATTTGAAGAATATATCAGAACAAATACAGGGTCTTAAGAAAGAAAGAAACTCGCTGAAGGAAGAATTTGACCATCATCAAAAAATGATGAGAGAAGCAACTGAGTCTTTGAATGAGAATCTTGCAAATGTTAAGGACAGGACCCAACGAATAATGTAACACAACTCAGTATAACAGTGCTAACATCAGATAGATATGATCGGAATAAAAAGAGCTTAACGAAAGCATTAAAGGAGGTTAACGCGATGAGAGAAGCCATCTGTGAACTCAAGAGCGAAGTTCCTTTAGTGTTGAAGTCGATGAAGGGTTCTTTGGAAGAGTTGATTACTGAAGAGTGTCAACGACAGGTATGAGAATGCTTAGTTTCAACAAATTAAATGTACTATATTTCCTCAAGTTCTCTAAAGCCTCAACGTCAACAGATGACGAAGAAGATAAGGAAAAAGATCTAGGAGCTGTGGATGAGTTGGCTAAATGGATTGAGAAACAGCAGAACCTGACCAGACTGGCTTCTCAAGAAAGCGTTAGCTCTGGAACAAGGAGAAGAACTCGCAGGAGGAGCTCATACCTGGAAACCGTGCCTTCCTCTCAGGAAGAACTCAAAGCAAACTGCACAAAAAAAGCTACTGAACTATTAATTGAGGGGTTAAAACATCTCATCAAGCTCCATCCAACTCTCGCTGAAGATGATAGCCACCTTCGGACTCTGATTAGACAGATAAAAGATGGCAAACCCATCGATGTCCCGGAGTTTCTCCAGAAGGTGGGTTCTAAGGCTCCAAAACAGCACTTTCAGCCCGACACATTAAACATGAAAACCCAAAAGCGAAAGAGAGTACAATGCGAAAATGAGCCTGCAGTGAATGTATTAAAGACAATTGACAAAAATGCAAATGCTAAACTCTCTCAAAAAAATAAGCCAACCTCAAAAACTCCGAAAGATTCTACAAAGAAAGCAAAAAGGAAAGGGAAATAATGAGTGTTTACTACTATTCTATATATCATTCAATGTTAAAATTAAGATAGAATTTAATCCTTTTTATGATCTTTTGTTGAGATGTTAATCAATATATAAAGCAAGCCGCAGTTATCTGTATATATATATCTACATATTTATTCTTAACTATCCACACCATTATATTGCATGAATAATCAGATTTTGGTTGAAAAGCTAACAAAGAGGTTCATTTTCAAGAAAAAGTGAAGTACGGCTCTGGATTATTCAAAATTTCCAGAGGATAAGCAACATTTACAAGGGTAAGTTAGTAACCACTGAAGGGTATGCATAATTGAGCTGTACCGATAGGCTATGATTACAGCCAACCGAGCTCGTACAAAATCTGGTCTGAAGATTGACCAGCTTTACTAGGATTTTGTGTCTTTTCTCCGAGGAGAAATTTGAGATTTGTCTCTTCTTTGACCTAGGTGAATAATAATACATCAGATCATTTGGAACTTTGTGAGGAGTGTTAAATTACATTAGGTGACTGGAATTTTAATCCTTTATTTGTCGGAGTCATATTCTCTTGGTCTCTAGGTCTGACCTCTTTTTTCTTCTTCGCTTTGTTCTTCTTGCGGATATTATTTCCGATTTCGTAGATTTCTTCGATAGTTCCAGGAATCTCCTCTTTAACGTTAATATATGGGACAATCTCAGCCTAATAATGAGTGGTTATTGCAAGAGGTGCGGTTTGAACATCATACCAGATTGTCTTCAGTGTCTTTGACTGTGGGCATCAAGGGTTGTTCGCTCTTTTTGCATGAGAACAAGGCAAATTTGCTGATTTCTGATCTCACTAGATCGATATCGTTCCTTCCGTTGAGGATGTTTAGAAGATGGTGAATGTCCTCTCGATTGTCCTAACGAATACCAGATCATTATGAGTCTTTAAATACTGTTAAAATATGTTACCTCTGAAGGGGAGTCTTTGAAAATTGATGGAGTCAAGACCGTCCGTTGGATGATATCATCATATTTCCTGACTGGAGTGTTAGTGGTGGTGAACTCTGAATGAGTGCCAGCTTTAGTTCCACTGTTCCAGTCAATCAATTTATGCAATTCAGCTTGGTCATAAGCTGGGCTTTCCTAAATATGAGAGAGAGGTTTAGCTACGACTAGTCTAATTTCACAGATACATTATCGGAGCCTGGAATCAGTTTAGACACAGAGTCTCTGCTTGGAGTAAAAAGACTGTTAATTAATTCAGTCCCTTTATCATTAATCTCTTGCTGGGCTTTCTTATCGTATAAGCTTGGCTTTTCTTGAATGATTGCGAAAATCGACTCGATATATTCGCTCGAAATCTCGACGAAATGTTGCTGGCAAACCAAACGCAGACTATCTATATCCCTCTACAATCATTTACTATATCAACCAATTGTTGGTGAGAGTTAGAAAGATACCGGAGGGCCCACAACGAGCGCTCGTAGCAGAGAATTGGGGAGGATATATTCATAGCTCTCGTCTTGCGTGCGAGCAGTTTCGTCCCTAAACAAGTTTTACCAAATGTTCTATCAGTGTAATTTCACCTCCATGCTAAGAGTTTAGTCATTTTGAAAAACTTTGTTGGGCTGAGCTCATCTTTTACATCATTCACGAATTTTGCTTGAAGGATCTCAGGAGCATATAACTCCTTTGAAAACGTTTTCGCGGTCAACTTCTTTGAATGGGCAAAGACGTTGTTGACATATTCGATTGAATTTGGAAAGCTGACAACTTTAACAAAAATTCCCAGGATCGCCCAACTAAATGACTCAAGATACAGTTTTTCTAAACCAAAAACTATTGTACATTCAATGAAGAGCGTGATTTACCTTTATTCGAGATAGGTCTTCTCCGGAAATCGAACTCAGCATAAAGAGAACCAATATTTAAATTAAGGAAGCTCGGGGCGAGGAAAGCGAGAGAAGAAGGGATTTTCAAGGATTTCAGAAGCTAGCCGATTCGTTAATAATAGGCACTGAAGAAGTGATTTACGATGTCGAGGTCGACTAAGCCGACAATGTAGATTCCAAAATCCCTTTGCAACCATAGGACTTTATCTCGAGTCTCATAGCCGATCTTCACAATCCTTGCGTCTGTGAACACCTGCATCATAAACTGTTAAAGAAGAAGCCAGCGAGAATGTAAATACTTCGTTCAGCTCTTCCAGATGTTCTCTTAACACTAGCGCATCGACCAAGAAATTTTTATTCGGCGTGCTTATCTTCATTAAAACAAAAAAATTAATATCATTTGTTTCAGGGTATTTGATGTACCTCTAAGAAACAAACGAACCCCATGAAACTTCTGAAACTGTGGTTGTGCAAGTCAAATGAGAAAACCTTTTGCTTGCGCAACTCTTCAATCATGCTCTAGATGATTTAATTCAGGCAAAATGCAAAGAAACGACCTGTTACCTTTAATCCTCCGAGATTATTGACTTCCGTAATATTATCGACTGAACTTAAACTAATTTTTCCCAACTCCTCAGTTGTCGACCCAAACCGAGAAGGAAGGGCTGAAGCCTCAATTTCCTGAAGATAAGGGTGCTCTGAAGTTGCACCGAGCCTGCCATTGCTTTGCGAACAGAATATCGTTGACGCGTTATACTTTTTCGTTAGCTTTGGGACAAATGCTGTGTTATTTCTGTTGTCAATCTTATCTTTGAAAAGTAATTGTGGCTTCGTAACGTTTTCAAATGTAATCCTCTGCCGAGCTTTCACCGGCTCGATCAGATACTGCTGATATCCATTCAAAATTGTTTCTGCATTCCGCAAGAAATATTTCGACATTCCGCTCACAGCCAGCTCCACCTCGTCGCTTTTTGAGACTTCAACCTTCGTTCTTCCCCCCGTTGGCCCATCGTTCTCTGGGATAATCGCCATGACTTTGGATAATAGCTTTCCAACGTGCTCATTGACAGCTTTTCGTTGGCTTTCACGTAGATCTTTTGAATTGAAGCTTTCAATTGTCTATCATGGATATAAAAAGTTAATCTGAGACAGAGTATGAGTTAGTACTGAGTGAAGCTGGAGGATTTTGGCATAGAAGAGCCTTTCGAAGTTTTCTTCGAGATGAGACATTGGTGGGATTCAGGGAATTGATTCAAACCTGCTTATTTGATTTTTTAAATTTTAGCAGTCAAATGCATATCCGTTAGCAAGTCCTCTGCATTATAAAGAATCTAAAAGTGCATAAAAATTATTTTTCCTGAAAACCATGCAAAGTAAACCAGGCAAACTAAGTGTCTTTGAGCTCTTAAAGGAGGGCACAACATTCAAATCAAAACCTGTGCAACCAAAAAAAGACGCAACAAAGAAACCAAAAAAAGAGACATCTGAGCAGCCAAAAAAACTGAAAGAAAATTCTATTCAGCCTGACTCTGAAAGCGAAATTGAAGAAGAAGGCTTTTTCAGAGCGAAAACCCATGAAGAGCATCAAGAAACTCAAGATGAGCATGAAAACTCCAAAGCCGAGAACCGCCGAACTGATAGAGTAGCAAAAAATGACATGTGGAAAATTCTTTGACACAATTACATTAGATGTGGAAATTGGTGCATCAGATGCATATTAAATTTGAAGGTGATGACGTTCCTTTCCCCGTGTCAAATTTCACGAAACTCCAAAAGTATTATCCATTACTAAGCAAAATTATTGAATGTTAATTAGGCGATATGACCTTCCAGATCATTTATTGACAAAGCTTAAAGAAAGTGGATACAAACGTCCAACTCCAATTCAAATGCAGGCAATTCCTGTGTTAATGCATGTAAATATACCGTCCAATATTGGATAATGGAATCCCGTTTTAGGATAGAAATGTAGTAGCAATCGCACCGACTGGCAGTGGAAAAACATTGGCTTATGTGATTCCATTGTATATGAAATTGAAGGAGCATCAGAGTGGTGGCATTAGAGGTATATATTATCTAATCTGAGATTCTAAAAGTTTTTTGTAGCTATTATCTTTGCTCCGACGCTCGAACTGACTGAGCAAATTCAGCGAGAGTTTTTATACTATAACCATGGCATGGAAAACTACCTCCATGTTAAGGAGATTCATTCGATTAGCACAGAGGTCAATACCTTTAAGGAGCAGATGCAGAATTACGACATTTTGATTACAACTCCTCTGAAATTCATCAAGCTCTTCAAAAAAGATAAGTCTCTTCTCGACTCCGTGAACTACGTGATGATCGATGAAGTTGATAGATATTTCGAACTTGTAAGTGATCATTTTGCCGACTTGTAAAGGATCTTTTCTTGCAATAGGGCTTCTTGAATCAAATCAACCAAATATTGAAGCTGTTTAAATCGCGTTCATGTGTATTCGGAATGTTCAGTGCGACAATTCACCCAGGTATCTCCTCTCAAAATGATCGGACTCTTACTAGCAAAACTCCTTAATTTTTATAGTTGTTGAAGAAGTCGTAACAAACTTTTTGAATGATCCTGTAAAAGTGGTCGTTGGAGGGAAAAACAACGTATTGAATAGCATCCACCAGTCTCTCACCTACTGCGGAACCGAGTACGGAAAGCTCATTGCTATCAAAGACCTTATTAATGTGAGAATGAAATATTCTTCTTCGTCTCTGACTTGACGTTTGTTACAGAAAGGAGAGTTCATTCCTCCAGTACTGATTTTCATGCAATCGAAAGAAAGAGGAGCTGACCTATACAAGCAGCTGAGTCAGCATAAAATAAAGTTTGATGTTATCTCATCAGTAAGCTTGGCATATGCAACTTAGTTAACATTCTTTCGGTAGGATCAATCGAAACAAGAGCGAGAGAAAATAGTCTTTAATTTTAGACTTGGAAAGATTTGGGCGCTCATTACCACGGATTTAATGTGTAGAGGAGTTGATTTCAAAGGAGTTAACCTCGTCATCAACTACGATTTCCCGCAATCCGCAATTAATTACATCCACAGAGTTGGAAGAACAGGCAGAGCAGGAAGAGAGGGTAAATCAATTCAGATCTCTGCAGGTTGCTTATTATTTATAATTCATTTATAGGCAGAGCAGTCACCTTCTTTACTGACGAAGATAAGCCCATGCTGCGTTCGATCGCAAACGTTCTGAAGATTTCGGTGAGATTTTCATGTCAAGACAGCCTAAAAGAGCTAATTTAATATAATGATAGGGCTGCGAAGTGCCAGATTGGATTTTACAACTAAAGAAAGCCCCTAAAAACGTGCGTAAGCACATTGAAAAATATCCTGTCAGAAGAGAAAATATCAACGAAAGTACCGCATACAGAATTGAAGACAGCGACGAAGAGCGCAAACACCACAAAAAAGGGAAGAAGAAATTCCAGAAATCTGAGTTCGACCAAGGCCCTCAGAAAAAAGTGAAGAAAAACACGCAAAAAGCAACCAATGAAGACGATGATGATGAAGGAGGATACGACGGCAATGAGCGCGGGAAAGATGACGATCTAGCAGATTTGATCTTTGAAGAAGAAGACGATTATGAGGAAGATGATGGTTAATTCTCGAACAGCCCATTAGTAGTTTATTAGGAGCCGCGGTTCGACTAAAAAGCAATGTTTTTATTTTTAGGTGTGTTGCTTCTTTTTTTTTTGAAACAAAAGTGTCTACAACGATCATAGCTTGTACCTATAACTCCTAGTGTATGTGACTGAGTGAATGGTACCAATTTATTAAAAAATACAAGTTCGAATTCAAATTCTATATGTCTGATTAAGGAACATCTAAAAATCCTCTATTTCATCATTGACTTAGTGTTCAGATTACTCATTGGAATGGTTCCTACCTAGCCTTTGATCCTCAACTTGGCCTTAATCACTGCCGAGCTGCTTTTTTCTCAACTTAGGTCGGGATAAACAATTTAAACTCTTAAATTTGACGCAGTATCAAAACTAGCTACGTTGATTCTCATTCGAGCAATTAGATTCTTTAACCACCTCATCTTCATCTTCATTATCTCCTTTTTTCGCGAGGGAATGAAGTATCACGAAAAACTCTTGAATCGCAGTATTGGTTTCACCGCTCCTCTTGATTCAACTTCCTGACTTAATTTTTATTCAATTAAAATCACCTAAGAGCTATGGAGTCAGATCTAAACATCGACGCAGCTTTACCCGAAGAACGACTTAACATCAGCCTTTCTTCTGATGAATCACCTCAACATAAAAAAGCAGAAGAAATGACAAAAAATCAGAATGAGTTTGCAACCAATGAAAATCTCCGAAGCTATACCGATAATATCCTTTCAATCTCGCAGGCCTCTGAATTTCGCAACTATCGATCAGAAAAGTTTCCTACTTACATCAACTGCCTTGCAGAAATCGTAAAAGAGAAACAATATTTTACAGAAGCAGAAATTAAGTCATTTGTTGTCCATTTTTGCATCGCAACCCTCCCAGCCTTCAATCTCCGTTTGGATTCAGATATCAAAGCAGTAGAGCTAGCCCAGCGACTGCAAGTGTTTCTTCAGCTCTACGTAGCCTTTGCCAGAGCCAGAAAAGCGTGTGAAGGTTTAACAATTGTCAAAATCGCGGAGGTTGAAGCAATAGATCCCCAGCAAGTTGAGATTTTTTTCAAAAGCTTTGGGTCGGATGTTATGGGATTGGATATTGAGCAGAAAATCATCTCTGCAGAGGCAATAATCTCCGAGCTTCTGTTCATTAATGCGCGAATCTTGAAACCCATGTCGGAGAAAGAGTATACAGAGGCTAATATCGACCCGGCGTTTCAAATGAGAGCTTATTCGGAGATTTTTAGAGATATGAAAGATAAAATTGTGGTTCAAGTTGTTGAAAAAAAGTCGCTTGATTTGAAGATTTCGAACCAAATGGCAGCTCATGCGTTTTTCACATTGCTTGCCGTGCTTGAGTCAAAGCAATTGAGTGTTGTATATTGGGACCTGAGCTCCGAGTACAATGAAGAACCATTCAAACTGAATTATTGGGCGCGTCTAATTACTTTCAACTGCAAAGTCCACCCACATAATGGAGAGTCTGCAAAGGAAGTTCCTATTAGAATACAGCAAATAATCCCCAGTTACCATATCCACGATGAATATGTGAAAACCGAGTTAGTACCGGATCCAAAATACGCAGATGAAGGAGCTTTACTTTCTCTGCTTGAAAGATTTGATCAAGTAATTGTGTTTTCCTGTCGGCTCCTTCTAATGATAATATTTCCCCCTAGCTTACCAGTGAAATCATCAACAACGCGCTTGATTGCAAAAATTTTGAGTTTATCACTGAGTCATTCATTACTTACCTCGAAGAAATCACCAATGTAAAACTCCTCGATATCATCAGCATCTGACAATACTTGATTACCATAGTACACCAATTCCAAGCTATTCTTGACAGCGTTTTCAATGCGGAAGAAGATCGAGTTCTATCACATCATAAGTAATCCGAACCTAGCAGCCGTTTTCTAATCTATTATTGCAATTAGAAACCCTGTTGAGCATCGTGACTTCCCCGGAGCAGTATAAACGCATTCTGAGGATCGTATTCATAAATATCGGGAAGAAATGTTTCCACTGTGGTGAGAGCAGGGAAGAGGTTACTAATTTATGGCTCGCGATTGAAGAAATTGCAAAATTGAAGCATGAGTACACTTGCTACTCGATCGCCGTGCAATTAGAAGGTCTACATATGCTTATTAAAGAGTCAAACGAGTCTGTCAGCTCTCTCAGCATGTTCTCTGTCGAAGAAATGCTGGAGATTGTACTTCGGTATCTGAGTACCTTCAAGGAAATGATTGAGGAAAAAACATTGGATGTCCGCCATAGAGGCGCAGAGGTGCTAGAAGCTGTTTGGAATTTTTTAAATGAGTGTCCAGCTGAAGTTGTTGCTCAGTATAAAACAGAACTCAAGGAGTTTGTTGATATTATCTGTGGAGTACCCTCATTACTCTACCAACTGATGCTGATGGAAAATACCGTTGTGCAAATATTCCAAAAATCATTCAAGCCAGAGCGCAAAGAGATCGTTCTGTACCTCATGGAGAAACTTTTCAAGAGAATCCAATTCAACGAAGACGATGATAATATCGACGCAGAGCTCCGTAAAAGAGTGTTTCACTGTTTGAGAAAATATACAGAATCGATGAATAATTGTTTCAATCCAAGCGACGAAAATGAAACGCTCTTTGCGCACAAAGCTTTTTCATTCATCGTACGATTCTACATCACATTGATCGAAGAGGGCAGCATTTCAGATTTTGAAGAATTCTTTGAAGCCAAACCGAAACTCTGCTACAATGAATATATCTTCAGCGCTTTCGTATGCTTTTCTTTTTCGCAAAAATTAATCCTCTAATTTGCTACCATCTAGAGAAGCAACGATTCCCAGATGATTCTACTTGCGTTCGTGGAGTATTATGACAGTCTTTTGGATGTAGCGTCTTCAGGAATGTAAGATATCTTCACCTTTATCGAAATTTACTCTGTAATCTATAAATTTCTAGACTGCATGGAAAGACAACGAGTCTTTGTATCCTAGAAATGACTGCGAGTATTCTTCTGATAAGTCCCAGACTGCATGCGATCCTGACTGAGCTCGGATGCTATGACAAGCTCTATCGGCTGCTTTCTGGTCTGCGCAATAATTACAACAATCAAGAGATTCTCGAGATAGGCAATACCCTGTTCAATCTAGCCACAAAAGGTGGGTTTTACTATCAAGTGGTGAAACCGATATTTGGCGACAAAACTGACAGTCTCGAGGATAAAATAGACTTACTGCCATCTTTCGCCGAATTTACACCAATCTGGAAGTACATTCAAATAAAAGAGTCATTCTTCCTGTCGATGCTCTTGAAGAGCTTGTTTGAGTGGAATGTTTGCGCAAAAATAAAGCACTTTTATTTGCAAATTTTTGAAAGTATGGTCATCAGTTCATTATCCAACGCAGGAATCTGCTCGCAGGTATTTCCTTTTTCTTCTTGTCTTTCTAAGTATTTAATTACTGGTGATAGAGCGAGATTATTGAAAGATTGATGATGTACTTTAAGATAGAATCAGAAGATAGCAACAAGCGACTGCTCAGACTCTTAATCACTCACATCTTAAAGGTCAGTATCAACGTCTCGCGTATGAAGGCCTTTGTGAGATGCATGCGATACAACTACTGGGACTATCATCGAGAGTATTTGAATAGCATGGTATCAGACTTCGCGAGGAATGAAGTCATTGAAAAGATGGCAAATGTTAAAGATTTTTTAAAGACTGTGTTTGATCTGCTTAGGATCCAAATTGAGGTCTTACAAGAGTAATTTCTTCTTGTGAGTAGTACACTCTTAAACTAACAACCTTTTCATTGCAGTTCCGAGGATAATGAGAATTTCATCAATTTTAATGGCGAGCAGTCTGGAATTATCATCACCAACTTGAACCAGTCCTTGAAATCAAATCTGACTTTCTTGATCAGCTTCAGAATCGAGAACTATATCTCCTGCGACAAAAGGAATATCATCAACAATTATCGTATCTTAAAGGAGCAGGTGAATGAACGTGTAGAAAATCGAGGGAGCTGTTTATCAACTCTCGATGGCCAAATTCAGATCAACAAAAACTATTTTGAGGCTTCTAAAACAGAGACGCGACAATCTATCATCAGGCCAGGAAACCCACTAGGTGCTTCGGAGAGCGAATTATACAATCCTAGGCTTTTCAGCATTGCCAATAGCAACGTCACTCTTGAGCTTTATGTGGGATTCCAGAATCGAAAGCCTTGTCTCGTACTAGATGTATGTTTTTTTCCCCCCCTGGAGATCTTGTTCTAAAGGGAAATCATAGGGTAAATTACGCGAAAAGAAAGGAACTGTCAAAGAGAGCAAAGAGATTTATGATTATTGCCCAGAAGAAAATGAATGGTGCTCTATCTTTGTGATCTACACTGCGAAAAATGGGGTAAGCATGATTAACTTTAATCGCATATCACACCTTTTTTTCCTTTTGAATAGTTTCAAATTTATCGAGTTACTCAAGATCCCGAAGAACCAATCAAAAAGATTCCCAAATTTGCAACTCAATCATTTTCACACATCATCGATTCGTTCAGCACCGTGCAAGATTTTTCTATTGGAACATCCCCTCCGAAATTCGTGCAACAATCCAAAACTGACAATCTTGAAGGAGACTTCACGATCAGCGTGGAGAACAGCTTTTGTGGACAAATCAAAAAGTTCTACCTCGTCAAAAAGGACCTCTCAGAGACTGAGATGGAAAATATCGCTCATCAAATGAAACTCCGAAGTGAAAATGTGGAAACTCGAAAGGACTCATTCGTGGTGACCAGAAAACCAAAGAAGAAGCTGCTTTCTGCGCTTCCCACACTAAACGTTTTTGCATCCAAAAGCGAAGAACTCATGGACTACGAACAGTTTGAGGCCAACGCTCTGATCAATTCGAACGCTTTCCCTGATCTTGATCGAGTCTGCGATGATGAAGAAAATCAATGGACGTTCCTCGCTCATAGTATGATTAGCGCAGATGATATTGGGAAAAGCAAAAAGAAGAAAAAGTCGTTTTTCTTTGACCGCAAGCCTGACAAAAAACATGAAATAAGAGCAAAGGGAGTTACTTTGCTTGAAAAAAATCGTTTCGAGGACGTGCTGTTTTCGATTGGTAACGTGGAGATTATCTTGTATGCGTTCGAGTTGCTGCAGAATTTCGATCATCATAAATTCGATAACTCTGATCGTCATATCATCTTCCGCGAAATACTGAAGACAATAGAGGTGTTATGTAGAAGCAGCAATAAGACTGATGTGATGATATTTTTGAGCCAGCAGAACGGATTTGAGTTCATTGTGAGACACTTGAGGATTGTAACACAATAGTGCTCCTTTTCAGCATTTTCTCATCTACTTTTTCTTACAATAAGTACGTATCCAAGTTCGGAATCAACGGAGAGTGTCTTGATCGTTTGCTGGAGCTTGTAAAGAGTATTAGCCATCCAGAGGACAGATATAAAGGATTTATGAGGATATTCCTTAATTTTGAAATCTGGAGAGAGTGTGACTACAGACTAAAGGTAAAATTAATCTAAACTCTCATGGAAAATCATCCTAACACGCTGTTTCAGTGCTTAGTGTTGGAACGAGCAGAGGAGGCTTTAAAGGATAATAGCATCTTGTATTGTTTCAAGAGGGACCACCAATTCATTACAGTGCTATTTCACCTTCAAATGCTAATGAGATTAGAGGTGTCTTCAGTTCCAACCCTCTCAAAGATAAGTAAGAACAAAATGTTGAATAAGCTTCTAATAGTTGATAAGCATCAATAATGGATGAGAGCTTGTCACCAACTCAAACAATCTCCGAATTAAAATCCGAGAGCAAGCCAGTCAGTCAAATCGAAGATTTTTGTGTTGTCTATAAGGACAGACTTAGAAACATCGTGTTCTATGTAAGAGAGATACCTCTATCTGACTCATTATAATAAATGCGAATTAGGCGCTATCTACTCCTCTTGATATGGTTGCTGAAGATAAGGATCTGAAAATGGCTTTAGATTCTGACGAAATTCTCGACTCTGAATGCGAGCATCTTGTGAAATACCTCGAATCCTGCGGACCCACGGCTTTCCTTTTGGAATTTCTAAAAATTATCACAAAACTGCTTGAAATTGGTAACTCTCTCTCGATTTGGAACCATGCGTCACCAACCTCCCCTTATATTTGTAGAAAACAGAAACTATGCCGAGAGAATACGAGAAAACCTCGAAAGAATGAACCTTAAAGATTTTATAACGGCAAATATCTACTACGTCACAACCAGACGACAGCTTACTGGTTCCTACGCCAGCAAAAGACGGATGACGCGACTTGCCGAACGAGTCCTAGAGAAAAACGAGCTAGACACTCTGTTATTCTACTGCGTGCAGATCCTGCGAATGCTTATTTTCGAAGCTCCATCACGAGATAAATCAGGCAAAAGCGCTCCATTTCTCGCTGACTTCCTCTTCGGAGCAACAGTGAACCTCACAAACGAGAAGGACGTAGGTAATAGACTTATTTTAGTATCAGCCACGTGAACTGTTTATTTTAGTTCTAAAACAAGACTGCGCTAATATCATCAGACTTTACAACTACAGTTTCGATAATATCGAGCCTCTAACTTACAGAGCATTGGCGAGAACGATTTTCTATCCCAAAAAGACCGAGAAAAACGACAAATATTTGATTCTGAAAAAGAGTCCGAACATCATCGGCCTCATCATCCATAAATTCATAAAAAAACAGATCAATATTGACGAAAGGAAATTGTTCGTGAAGGAGCTTTACGTTTGTCTTCGAAACCAGCATTGCATGAAAATTTTTACCATGGTTCCCAATTATCTACATTTGCTTCACAATCTCCTCAATCCTGACCCTAACAGTGAAGGAGCTGACCCTGAAATCAAGGCTGTTGTGCAAAAACTGCTCAAACGTTTTATCAATTACACTTTATTCGAAGAAGAGCAGTGTGTATTCAGCCTCATCTCTCTACTAGAATTCGAAACTTATATGAATTCAGAAAAATCTTCTGGCCTTGCCATCAAAAAGGATGATACGCCTCCAGCCAAACAGCTCGCAGCATCGAATTTCTTGAAACTCTTCAAGCCAATCGAAAATGTCTTAAATGACTGCAAAGAACAACTGATGAAACAAGAAGAGCGTAAAAGCGGCGATGAGCTTGATAAGCAACCTGAATCAGCCCAGCTAAAGAAGATTCTCTTGACGAATATCCCTCAATTCGTTTTCTATTACGAGTATTTTATAACAAAGTTCAATAAAGCCATACCCAGCGAAGAGAGCAACATATACTCATTCACCACTACACTTTTCGAGTTTCTCTTTTCCACTCAAATGTTACATCTTGTCTATCCGCCAATCAAGCAACTTCCTGCTGAGCTAAACGCTAATAGCTTGCTGAAGAAATACGAAAACACTTGCTACAGAAACGGCGGAGTGTTAATTTCAATGCTGTCGATAATTTTCATTGTTCTTCGATTTACGAAAATGGCAAAGGAAAAAATCGAATTGCTTGCCTGCTGTAATGACATATTTGGCCTTGGAAAAAGAAGAAGTGGGTCTCAGATTGGCAGAAGCAAGACAGGCCAGTTCCAGACCACTAGTAAGACTACAATCGAGAATCCCACGGTTGGACTAAAGGAATTACTGACAGATGCTGCTAAAAAGTACCCTCCAATCGAGATTAAGCAATATATGAACTCGCCACTCATCGAGACAACCAATGCTGAGAAACTCCCGGATCTTCTTGCTCAAAAAGATTACCTCGTGCTGTATGAGTTCTGTTTTTATCAAGTATTCAAGTTGCTTGTTCGCGAGTCAAGAGGCCTTATGCGCCTAAGAAGCTCGCACCGAGAAATCGATGAACTCGATTCGGATATTCAAGATATTTTGACCATGAACGCAGATCCCAATGACGACATTGATATTAACTTCTCGCCCTCAGTGAAATACAGCGAAGAGCTCGTGAAATTTTTGTTAGTGCTGATGTCAGCGAATGGCGCTGGGATTAAAAGCGGCTTGACTCGGTCTCCAACGGCATTGGAGTTAATGAGAAATGAGTTCACTTTACAAAAAATCAAATACTCAAAGATAATTGGCTATGGCACGAAGGTTAAATCCTGGATGGTGTTCATGAAATCAGTGCTTGACGAATTTTGTGAGGATTACAATGAGCAAAATAAACCCGTGAAAGGAAGTCCTGATAGAAGCAGTTCGCAATACCAATCGAAAACTGATGAGTTGTTCCACGTTTGCAAAGTAGAAAGCGTCACTGGTAAAGGCCAAAAGCACGGAAATATTGCAACAAAACCAATCGACGACTATATGAGTCTGCTTCCCAAAGCACAGGAATTTATCGAAAAATATTGCTTGGAAATCGCTAAGGATGTCATTCCCAGCCTTCGAAACGGAAGCTTAAAACCATTCCGCTTCGTAACTACTACCTCGTTTCTAATTGGTGACTATTTCTCTTGTGTTTTATAGATCAAGCGACTCAATTTCATATACATCAAGCTGCAAATCGAGAAGGAGTTTGACGAAATCCATAAGGATTATGAAGATTTCTCGAACGGAATTGAGTGAACTATTTCTCTTTTTTCTTGATTTCGCTAACACTAATTTCTTTGATAACAGTCCAAAAGACTCCATTGAGGCATTTAAGAGCAAATGGCCTATTTACCAAAAGAAAGTGGACGAAAGGAGAACGGTCATTCACGGTAAATTTTCAACGTTACCTGACCAGTGACATTGACTCATTCTCATAGAAAACAAGAAGGCGGACGAGCATAACAGGATTAAAATAAACACTTATTGGGCAAAGAAGAAGAAACAACTCACTGATGAGCGAGGTGTCTGGCAAGTGGAGAAAAGAGAGACAGGGCTCACGCGTTATAAGTACGGAAAGACAGCAGATCACATGCACCGCAGAATGAGACTCAGAGTTGACAAAAAAGCCTCAGAAATAGTGTATCTCAACAAGGAGGCCTTTGAAGACGCGAAAGCTGGCAAGAAATTCGAGAGCAGATCACCAACAACAGCCAGCATCTTTGACTCGCCAAGCACAAAGTCACAGAGCTTAATCAGCTCTACATTCGGAGATCCATTCATCGTGATGCCTGCCGATCATAACAGCGGCCAGGAAAATGTGCCAATCATGAGGAAAGAGACCAGCGATATCCCCACGGATGTAGATTTTGATAAGTACGCTGATGACATTCAGGAAGATTCCGAGTCCGACTCTGAACTGAAATCTCCGGGCAAAGAAGAAACCATGAAAATGGGAGTCTCAACAGTGGATTCAACAGGTTCCAGGAAGAAGAAAGACAAGAAAATTTCGAAGACTTTCCAATGCGAGCGAATCACAGTGAGAGGAGCTATTTGGGGAGAGATAGAAATGACTGAGAAATACTTCATTTTCAGACCCCTACCCGGAGAGCGACCCGATGGAGAGTTCTATGAGCTTGGAGCGTTGAAACATAATTTCCTAACGAGCAGCAAGAAGAAAGGATGGAATTACCAAAAGATCAAAGAGGTCTACCAGAAGCGGTATAATTACGTCCGAAGCGCTTTCGAGATTTTCACTTCTGATAATAAATCGTATTATTTCAATGTGTACTCGCCAAACGTGCTGAAAGAAGTGCTTGGAGAATTTAAGCTGCGAAGCAAGGATATCCAACTCTACTCTGGAGAAAATTTCATGAGTACTGATATCACAAAACGCTGGGTTGAAGGCAAGATGACCAATTTCGAGTACCTCATGCATATAAATATGTTTGCTGGACGTTCTTTTAACGATTTGAGTCAATATCCAGTTTTTCCTTGGATTCTCGCGGACTTTACGTCAGAAGAGATCAATATCCACACAACCGATGAAAAAGAGCAGAAAAGAATATTCAGAGACCTGTCTTATCCGCTGGGCGCCCAGACTGAGGAGAGGAGAAGAGACGCAAAGAGCAAAGTGATGGATCTGATGGAGTTAGGCGAAGATGAAGATGAGGTGAATAAAGATAAAATCGAGCAAACTTTCAAGAAGGCTCTAGCGGAAAATGAATTATTCATGTACGGTTCACACTATTCGACTGGAGGCCATATCATTGACTATCTCGTGAGACTCGAGCCTTTTACTTCCCTTCAAATCAAGCTACAAAGCGGCAAGCTCGATGAAGCGAATAGAATCTTTTCGTCAATTCCTAAAGCATGGGCAAGCTACTTCCAATCCCATAACACACAGAATTTCAAGGAACTGATTCCTGAGTTTTTCTATTGTCCAAACTTCCTGAAGAACCGGTAAAACCCTTTGATGAAAAAGACTTGACTTATATACTTCTTAATACTCTTATAGTAATGGAATTGACTTCGGCAAAGAAATTGGCAAGGTCGAGCTTCCTGCCTGGGCAAAGACACCCGAAGAGTTCATTGTGAAACACAGAGAAGCGTTAGAAAGCGACTATGTCTCCAGAAACCTAGACAAATGGATCGATCTGATATTTGGCTATAAACAATACGGTATTGAAGCCTTCCGTGCTTACAATCTGTACAGCAGCATGACTTACGAGGTAATAATTAAGGGAGTCTTTCAAAAGCTTAATATATTTTTTCGCTGTAACAGCAAGTGTTTAGTACGAAAGACAGAAACTATCAAACCACCTTCCTGTGTCAAGTCAGCGAGTTCGGTCAGTGCCCAATTCAACTTTTCAAGCAAAAGCATCCTGAGCGAAAAGTCCGCGATATTACTCAGACACCTATACGCCTGGCTAACGCTGATTTAATTCCTGGAGAATCCGATCCCAAAAGCATGATTGACGCCAGTCCAAAAATTAACGAGTCACGAGGCGTTATAATCTCTCATTTGCATACTTTCGAAGATAACCCAATTATGTGGGTGCATATGGATAAAAAGTCTTTGAAAATTATTTTCAAGAACCGAAATTGCTATGACATCCAGTAGACTTTCCTTTGGTTTTCTTCGTTGTTAAATCAATTTAAATCTTTAGATATGAGGTGACGTTGGGTATGATCAAACCATTCCAATGGTCAAGGCGCAAAGATAAGACGGACTTTATGAACCTCGGGAAAATAATATTCAATGATTTTAACATCAACAATCAAATCTGCACTTTGGGCGCTAAAGGAACAGAATCGAGCTATATGGTGATCGGTGGCTATCAGGATAGCTCTTTCAAGATCCTCAACAAGCAGATCGGACCAAATCCTGAATCGTCAATCAGACACTCAGTCCATTTCCATAAGGTAGTGCTATTTTGGTTAAATTTCTAAAAGCTAATCTCTTCTGTTTTTTCAAAAAATAGAAACTGGTTACCAGTGTCGCTTGCTGCGAGCACGAAAAAGGGTATTTGATCATAGCAGGGTCTAAAGATTGCAGAATTTCGACTTGGAGATTTGATGTGAAGGACCAGAAACTCCAAAGCGCGACAAAGCCTAAGCAAATCATTTACGGACATCACAGCGAGGTGGTCTGCTTGGCAGTAGAGTCATCACTTGGAATCCTCGTTAGCGCCGACAGGGTATAAATTTCATTATATTATTCGTGTTAACTTTGGGAAAAAAAAAATAGGAAGGAGTCGTGATCATCCATTGTCTTCTCTCAGAGAAAATATTATATACCTGTTATCCCAAGCTGGAATTAGACGAAGAAATCAAGTCAATCTTAATCGATGATAATGGAATCGTTGCTCTCGTTACTGTCGCTTATGATCTCAAATTTAGCAATCGCATTCTAGTCTACAAGTAATTTGAGTCTTTTTCCCAATGAATCTTAACAATATATAACCCTTAGCATCAACGGTGAAGCATTGGGCGAGTTCAAGATTGATTCATTCCATTCCATCCGACACGTTTCGTTCCTGGAAAAATCGAAATCTGTTTTGGTAAACCAAAATTCCAAGCAATTTTCGTCTCATACATTTTCATTAGCTCATCTCAACCAAGGAAGGACAGCTAATGACTTTGAACCTCGTCGGAAATCGTGTCCTAAAACCTTTGACTTCATTCCCTCTGGGCTACAAAGACTATGCCGAAGATATTGATGATTCAAAGAAAGCTTATCAGAGGCTTGAGAGCAGATTAAAGAATGTACCTATCAATCACTTTTATATTGATAAAGGTATAACATGTCATTTATTTGCTTAACCCTTATTCATTTGTCTACCATTAGACTCCACTTATGTAATCTGTGGATATGAGCGAGGAAGCATAGCTATTGTAAGTCCGAAGTTCCACTCACGTACAATTTCAAGATATTATAATTTCTGACTGACTTATCCTTCTTTTTAGACAAATTACAGACGATAGTGTTCAATTTGAACGATTTGGGATTCCTTGCTGCTGCTCCTGAAGGGAAAAGCATCTCCAACAAGTGATTTCTGAACCCAAGTTTAGTTTGTTTTTCAAAAATTATTTTTAAAGATTCTTTGAATATACTTGATTTATTAAATTAATGAGATTGCGTTTGATAAAAAAACAAAGATTTATTTTGGTCATTGTGACTGACTGTTTGTATTACAATCTCTGATAATAACAAGAGTCAAAACATATTTTGTTTGATTTTATTGAATATTATCATCTTTAACAACTTGAACAATATTCTTTGTTTCTTCCAAATTCTGTTCTAAATCAATTCGTAACTCCTTTATCAGACTCTGGCTTAATGGAGGTTATATATCAACTTCATTGCAATCTACAATCTGAGGAAGAGTTGAGAGCGAATTATCTATGTTGGAAGGAAGATCGAGTTTTTTGTATGCAAGGTATCGACGTATGTGTGTTTTTTAAAAAACGATACAACAAATGACAGTTATTCCACTACTAGCAAAAGGTTAATGCAGTATCGCTGGGGTCATACTCGTCTTCTCATTTAGAATCGCCTTAGCCGAATCTGCTCTGAATGAATTCAATATTTCTGGCCAATTGAATCTCCCACTTATCACCGTTCTCAAGAAGCTTATATTTATCATAGAAAAGCTCTTCGTGTCCGTATGCTGTGAATTCGTAGTTAGGGCTCTGAAAAACGAATCAAATCAACTCACTGCGAAAAATCCGTAATTACCTCAACAATAGCGTCAACAGGGCAAGACTCTTGGCAGAAACCGCAGTAAATACATTTGGTCATATCAATATCGTATTTGGTTGTTCGTCTTAACAATGATGATGGTGTTATGGATAAAGAAGCTGAGAATTTCCCTTTACCTTGAGTTATCTGGTCTTGGCTCAGATTCAATGGTAATTGCTCTGGCTGGGCAAGTGGCTTGGCATAACTTGCAAGCAATGCATCTGGAGGTATAGATTATTTGCAATGTCCTTAT
>ENA-UOTZ01000634-UOTZ01000634.1-compost-metagenome-genome-assembly--contig:-NODE-634-length-29173-cov-9.318635_pt1 | contig 29173 bp, 6 predicted proteins | sample MGYA00238144_ERZ746983 | MGnify/ENA primary metagenome ERZ746983 (study PRJEB28759, sample SAMN06268863) | compost metagenome | isolation source: single cell | place: USA: California, Emeryville, Joint... | reverse complement strand
TAACAAGGTTTACAAAGCAAAGCAGGAATATCTCCCCACCAACCAGTTGGACATGGTTTGATACAAGAACTGTCCACCGGGTAAAGAAATGTATTTGTATTGCAAGAGAGACAGTTTGTAGCGGTTCCTCCGTTGCAGGTTGCACAAGCATAGTAGTTAGGAACACCCCCAGAATAGCAAGGCTGGCATGTCCAAGTTGTTGTGTCGCCATAATATCCTGCTGGACACGAGGTGACGCAGTATCCTGTGGTTGCGGTAACGAGTTGGAGGTACCTGTTGGGGCCGCAGGATAGACAATTGCTTGATCCAGCTGTATTACAAGTTGTACATGAATAATAAGGACTCGTGGTGCTCACATAGCATTGATAGCAAACATTTCCTGATGCATACCAGCCATCGGGACAAGGATTTATGCATTGTCCATTATAAAGTTTAAGTGATCCTGTGCAAGCAGTACAATCAGTGTGGAGAGGCCCAGTGCAGTAATTGCATGTTGAATAGCAGGGTTTGTAAGCAATAATAATATCTTTGAAACCGTAAGCTTCATTATTACCTGGCGAGTCCAGGTTTGAGTCAAATTTCAGGGTAATCGTATGAGCGGTATGTGCTATAGGATTCGTAATCCTATAAACTGCTAAATCTGCATAAGAAACTCCACATATATTGCTTGGAAATGAGCTCATGTCTCGTTTCTCTGACCAGACCAGATTATTATCCACATACAAGTAGAGCCACTCATCATCCCAGGTATCGATAAAAAACGCCTTGAAACTTATTGTTAATGTTCCATAATGCGGTCCCAGAGAGTAAGTTTTCGAAACCGAAACCCCTCCTCCTACAATCGGATTGCCTCCAATAATCTGTTCACCACAAGTGGTTATTAAACTTCCGACGTTTGGAGAAGAAGTCCACCCCGAAGCTGAGAATGACCAATCCCATAGATCATAAAGCGTTTGACCTACCCAGAAATGAGATATTTATAAGCATGGATTCATTTTACCTTCTACGAGCTTCAATGATGTTGCGATCAGAACAATTGAAGCCAGTATTGCTTGAATTTGAGCAAGAAGCATCTTTAAATATTATTCCGACGCAATAAATTGCTTTGATAAATCAATAAAGCAAAATGACAGGATTCGCTCGACTGAATAGCATCATTGTTCCTTATGTATGACATAGAAAGACCGAATTTTTATCTCGCTATCGGATGAAGAGATACTTCCTTCATTTCATTGAAATTGAAAATTGAAATTTTTTGGTTCATTTGTTTTAATATTTACAACGATTTGCCTCTCAATATCTCATTATTAGCGAGTAGGTCCTTCTCATTCTCTTTGTGTTTTAGAACATTATTATTATTGTTGTTTTCAAATCGAATAACAGGCTTTTGAAACATTTGCAAATCTCAATAGAGATTGTCACAGCAAAATAAGCCTGATAAATGAGTTTAAAACGTGATGGAATCTGTTTTATCGCAAGTCATCCAGTGAAATGCCTCTAAATTATCCTTTTAAGCTCATCTACGGCATCTAATAACATTTCGGAAAAGTCATTAAATCGAATTGCTCAATATCAAGATTTAACCACTTTCAACGGTATCAGAAGGGAAGTTAGAGCGCTGATTTTCTCGAATTAGTACTGAAATCTTGAAGAATGCACAGCATCTGCTTTTATAATAAAAATTGCATTTCAAAAGGGTACACATAAACTCAACAGCAAACTTATTTCCTTCGCGTTTTATCAAAAAGAGTGAGAATCTAGCCTTTATTTATTAGAGTCTATCTCTTCATATGGCAGGAAGTTGAGCTTTTAAATGAGTCTCAATTTTGTTGAGCTGAGACTCAGGACCAAGATCCTATTTTAATTCCAAAATTACAATTCTTAATAAAGTATCAACAGTACTTGGGAATCACTTCTTAAATGCTCATTCCATCGTTCACGACGGTTATTTTATCAATCGTGGTCCTTGCCATCGTGAGGCTTCTCGTCAAATTTTTGATAAGACCTGCTCTTCTGGTGCGATCGTTTAGAAATTACAAAAACGTGCTCCTCAGATATACTCCGATCTTAGCATTTCTTCCTGAAATGGAAAAAAATCTAAATGATCACAATGATATCCATCACAGCTCAATACAACGCCTCCGAGAAAACCCTGACCTCAGGTTCTCAGTTTGGATGTACTTTGACAAAGCTTACGTTTTTTTCTACGACCCTGAGCTGATCAAGGAAGTTTTAAGCAAGCAAACAAAAATGGCGGCAAAGGATCCGAGAATATTTGGTGCTTTGAATAGCATGATGAGAAACGGCCTTGTGTATATCGAAGGTGAAAAATGGAAAACGCAAAGGAAGCTCGTTTCTCAAGTCTTCCACTTCGACTACATGAACCTATTCATCCCAACAATCAATCAAATTTGCGAAGAATGGATAAAAGAGAACCTTGAGAAACCAGTCTCTAATGTCCATCTTCACCATCAATTTAAGAAATATACCTCAGGCATCGTTTGGAGGATGTTCTTCGGAGATGAAGGCTTCTCCAATAAAGAAGACGGTGACAAAATGCTTCACCTGGTAATGAAAAACTCAACTGAAGTAATGGAGGCTTGCTTCTCTCCATACAATTTGTTTATTGGTCCGAAATTTCTCAATTTGGGACTCAGAGCAGCTGACCGACAGCGCCTAAGAGAAACTGAATTTTTACAAGATTTTGTCAAGACGAAGCTTAACTTCTATAAGGAAAGGTTGGAGAAAGAAAAAGCTTCGGGCATTTCATCAGGTAGACCAAAAAACCTGATTGAATTGCTGCTCGAAGACTCTTCAAAAAAGCAGGATAACGATGAGAAATTGTCAGATTTCGATATTATGGCACAAATCTTCACATTCGTCCTTGCTGGCACTGACACAACCTCTAACTTACTGATTATGGCGAATTACCTGCTTGCTCAATACCCTGAAGTTCAAGATAAGCTTCGAGAAGAAGTAAAGAGCTTCAATGGAGAAATTACGTACGAAATGCTGTCAAAGATGGAGTATTTGAACGCCGTAATCAAAGAAACTTTAAGGCTTTATGGCCCAGCTGACGGAATTTTCCCACGAGTAGCAACAGAGGATGTTACCATCGGTGATGTGCCAATTAAAAAAGGGTTCGGAATATCTTGTGGATTCAGAGAAATACATTCAAATCCAAAATATTTCTCCAATCCGGACGCTTTCAGACCTGAAAGATGGATTGAGAAACAAGATATGGGCGTGAAAGATCCATTCCTCTTCCTTCCATTTTCTGCTGGAGGAAGAAGATGCATTGGAGAGCAGCTTGCATACATTGAAGCAAAAATAATGCTCTATCATTTGGTGCGAAAGGCTAAGATCGAAATTCAGAAGCCTTATAATTTACGTCTTGGCTGGGGTCTAGTCTACGAAAGTAAAGATCCTATGACTGCAATTTATACCCTTATTTAGTTAATCCATAAAGAGTTATATTCAAACCGATATATTAGCAAAAAATGAGCAACCAGTCGTTTCGGGATAGATAGCGAAGTTTCTCATGTATTACATGTGCTAAGAGCGAGTTGTCATTCTATAAGAGTCATCAATAGATACAGTCTAACTAACAGTAGCGGCAGAACTAGCAAAAGAGAATGCGAATAAAAGCTGTGTTTATCTTCGTTTTTGGATAGCAGTTACTTCTTCAACTCAGTTCTTGCAGGAAAATGACATAAATATACTTAGCGCTTCTTTGATACTCTTAATACAAAATATTTGATAGTGATCATTTGTTATAGGCTCTACTGCTAAATCTTTATCTGAACAACCCCAATCAATTCATCTTTTTTCCCATTTTGTTTGTTTGTGGTTTGATGGGAATATTGGCCATTCAAATATACATAAGAGCATCTCTGTCTAATATTCCATTTACGCTCCAAGGATCTTAAAATCTAGCGTTAAACCTGCAATAAATGCTGAATTGTTGTAAAATTTTCATATTTAAAACCATAGCACAAACGACATTGAAGAATAAATTGATCTCTGAAAAAATACTCATACGACAAACTCAATAAAATTTCTGCAATGATAAGCATTTTGTCTCTTAAACCATCTGTATTCTGATCTTAAACGGTTTATGGTATCAAAATGAAACAATATTTATATTAGTATGTTCCTCTTGGATATTTCGCATTAGAGCCTTACAGATTAATCATCCAATAGATAGTTAGCAAGGTTATACAAGCTTTATAGTAAGTTTCAATACTCGAGAAACGAAGATTCTATCTTCTACCTGAGATCCAGACATAACAACTCTAACTGGCAGAGAACGGTTAACTTCCATTAGGAACTTTCTTTAACCTCTAATTATCAGATTATGAGACGAAGAAACCTCAGCTAACCTGAAACCCTAAACATACATATTGCTATATTAATTGTTTTGCAGCATAAAGACAGCTTTTCACTGTTAAATATTTGCAATGAAAGATAGTAAAATTGTTTTAATAACTTAATTTAAACTACTGAGAGTGATGCCTTAGCAAATTTAAACGCGGCTTAATTTGGTAAACTTTGAGAAACAGCAATTAAATCTCAATAGAAAAAATACCATCTTCCGATTCAGTGAATTTGCTTGGTTTAAAATAAGTTTCCTAACCGTTAACTATTACAAGCAAGCAAAAGATAAGTCCTTAGCTCTTCATAGCTACCACGAACTCAAAGATGACTTTCTCTGTGATGAGTAATGGAAGAGAAAGATGCGATGAACTTGATATAATTACAACGAGATCAGATCATTTGAGTATTTTATCATTTTTGATGTGTCTCGAAGAGATTATGAAAAAATTGGCAATTCCCGTAAACTTGGGTTTCTTATTATATTTTTTTCATTAGCGGTTCCAATTTGACGCTTAAAGCCTAATTTCAAAAATTTAATTTTGTCCAGTTTTTGAGAATCATTCTATGAAATAGAATTACTGGAAAAATGCAATTTCCTTCATGCTGCTGGAACCAGTCAACGTGAGCCAGAATTTTGTTGTTACTTGGCCCCGACAAGGCACAGTGAAAACCCTCTGAATATCCATATTTTTTCTCCTAGTAATTGTCTACGATGTAGGGTTCTTTTGAGAATATGAACTTGGAAGGTGAGATAAAGTATTAACGAATAGGAAAAGAAAACCTCTCTATCTCTTTTTTTTTTGTTTTTTGATTTAGAGTCTGTTTGCGAATGAAATGAAATATTTTTAGACTCTTGTCCTATTGCAATCGCTGTTAAACTTAGTGCACTCTGTGGTTTGGCAATTTTTTTAATCTATTAATCTTTTAATTTAAAGGGAAAAGAAATTGAATTGTCTGTCTGCATCAATATGCTCGGTTTGAAAAGCCCATCTCTCAGAAAAGAATTCATTGCCGAACGGTTTTACGACGGATTGCAGTTTCGGAAAAAGTTCAGTGTGATTTTAATCACGTTTTTTACACTCATCGTGCTCGGAGACCTGCTATTCTTTTTCTACAACATAATGCCTGGCAAAATGTTGGCCATTCGGTACGCAGTCATCACAGTTTTCCTACTCCTATACTTTTTGCTGGGAAAAATCGAATGCTTCAGCAAACTTGTAGCAAAAGCCACCACTCTGGTTTACGACACGATAATTTTTGCTCTCTTCTCTTTGGCCATAGCAGGTTTGATGATATGCGTCTTTAAAAGCGTGAGAACAGTCTATGATGATTCACAATTGTACATTCATCTGGAAGGAGGCAACATTTGGCTACCGTTTCTATTTTGCTTCTACTTTTTTCATCTGTTCGTGATCCACTGGATCTATAAAGTGCTCTATCTCTCTGGATTCGTTCTGAGTCTGGTTGTGTATCAAGCGCAGATCGAAGTTCAGGTTCCCTCAATATTCATTAAAATTCAATGTCTGATCATGATCATAATGATCGTTCTGATTGACGAGTGGTCCCATCGGGTCAACTTCGTCAAGAAGAAAGCATTCAGGGAGCGAATTGGCCTGTTCGAAACAGTCCTCAAGCGGATTCAAGAATATATTTTGGTTTTTAATCTGCGACTGGACTTGAAATATTCAAATGTTGACGAATTGGCAGCTCAAATGCGTACCACTACAACTACAACGGATTTTACCATTACAGAGGATCAAAACTTTACCCAAACTTGCATTACCAGCCTGAAAAATATCGAAATAGTGTCTGAAGGGAAATTTTATCAAGAATTTTTGGACGTAGAACAAGGAAATTTGGAAGGTCAAGTAATGACGCTGGAGTCGTTTCTTGCAAAAATAGCCGCTAGCAGTACTCTCTATGATAAAGTAGTGGAGCAAAAGTTCGTTACAGTCAAAGGAAAGATCCCCAAGCTTCATGACATTTTCAATGCAAATCGCTCAGACCTATTTTTCACAATTCAAATCGTGACAAAGTCTTGGGACCAAGAAAGATGCTTAGTAGTGATTATAAAAGACATCACAGAGCATCTAGCTGCGTTTCAGAAAAAAATTAAAACTCAGTCAAATTTACTTCTGAATTCACTATCACATGAATTGAACACTCCGCTAGCGATTGCACAAACATTGATCGAGAATGCTGTCTTTTTTGAAAAACCTCATTCGCAGCTGAGGCACACATACCTCGAACCAGCCCTGACCCAAATTCAGATTTTAAGACATTTTATTAATGATGTCTTGGACTTCATCAAGATACAAAAGAATGAATTTAGTTTGAATCTCAACACAATTTGTATGGAAAGTCTTTTGCTTTCTGTGAAAGATCTCATTCAAATTTCGCTTGAAAAGAAGAAATTGCAATTGATCCTCGATTTCGATACTTCAAAGCGAACAATCATAAAGACTGATCCCCAGCGGCTGAGGCAAGTGCTGCTAAATCTATTAATCAACGCCACTAAATACACAACAAAAGGCGCAATAACTATTTCCTTTTCTGAAGTAGTTGAGAATCATAAGTATGTCATCAAAATATCTGATACTGGAATTGGATTGAATGAACACGAGCTCTCCATCCTACGCACAAAGCTTGAAAAGAATAACTTCGCACTGAGTGTGAATAAAAATTCAACTGGTGCAGGCATAGGGCTCATAATTTCGAATTTAATTGCTCAAGCACTAAATTGCTCCTTAACAGAGGGTCTGAAAATCGAATCTCAGGCTGGAAAAGGAACAGTCTTGAGCTTAGAAATTGAAAATCAAGGGAACAGGGATCGTCTGGATAATGTCACGTCGCCCACAGACTCTGAACCTAACGTGAGCTTAGATGATAACATCGAGCATCTTCACACGGAAACAAGAATTATGAGTAGTTTGGAAAACTTAAATAAATTTAGAACCTCGGAAAATATCATCTATTCATCTAACCTTCTCTCAAATAGACTTGACAGTTTTCGTTTTATTGGAGATACTGCAAGAGGAGAACACCTACAAACTCCAAAAACAACCTGCATATGCAAGAGGATCCTTGTTGTTGATGATGAGGTGTTCAATACGATTGCTGCTGAGATGATTTGTAAATCAATTGGTTATTCAGTCGATTCTGCATTTAATGGACAGGATGCGTTGGATGCGATAAGTAAAAGAGCGACCGAGCCGTGTGGACCTGTTTGTAAATGGTATGATCTTATTATTATGGACTGTAATATGCCGATCATGGATGGATATGCAGCAACAAAGAAGATACGAGAAAAAATCAAAGAAGGTGAGTGGAGAAATCTAACAATAGTTGGTTGTACTGCGTATGAGGGACGAGAGAAATTGGATCAATGTCTGGAGTCAGGGATGGATACATATGTGAAAAAGCCTCTTGATAAGGCGAAACTACAGGTACTATTAAATAAGTTTAAGACGTAAAGAAATTTGGAAAAAATTTTCCTGTTTTGCAAGAAAAAGTAGTAGTTGTATGATAGCTTTTTTTGCTGCTAATAGATTTTGAAACAATTTAACGTATAAATTGGGTTACTTCTGTAGGATTAATTGTCTTATGAGTATTTCTGTAATATATTTACATCAGTGATACATGTTTGCTGCTCAATCAGCGACAGTTAATGCAGTGAATGCCGCAATATGAAAACATCCAATTAACGCTTGAACAATAAGATGGCTAACAATACTTGTGAGAGTTCCTTGTTATCGCAAATCTAGCTGGGATTTAGTAGCGAGATGATACCAAGTGATATTATAATGACCATATGAGTTGAGGAAAAGAAAAACACGTTCTGCCCTTAACATTGATGAAGCTCTTTCTGAATAGAAGTGCTCTATTATCTATAGGGAAGTTATGTTGACACAAGAATTTCAATTTGTTGACACTTATTTTCATTTATAAAAATGCAGATATGGAATCGCTGGCAAAAGGAAATTTTTTTCAAAGAATAGGTTTCAGTTTCAATACAAAATACACAATAAAAAAAGAGAGACATCTTGCAATGAAATATGGCACCAATACGTAGTAAGTGCTGTGGCCACTCAATTAAGTACCATACTTTTTGAGAAATTTTAGGAGCTATTTTCTTTGTTGTAACTTGAATTAACCAATTTAATAATTGAAAATTGTGTCTGATGAACAATTTGATACTTTTATGAAACAATGACTTGATCAAATAAGTTGAACTTCCACATCCTAAAAACCACTTGTTTTCTATGTGATTGTCACTAAAGTCAGGTTAATAGCTGCTTTCTCTACCATTATTCCAGAGCTGTTTGGAACTCTCATGAAGGTAAGGACTTCATCAAACCCAATTTATCGAGTTGATTCCATCCTACACCAGAGTAGAGTTGCAGGTCAAACTTTGAGACATTAGTTTTCTTGATGAAGAGACGGTAGCAGTCAGACAGACACAATGCGCTACTCAGAAAAAATGCATCTCGACTAAATAGCTTTTTAATTGTTTTCGTGTGTTGCATATGCAGCCAATTTTAGCTTTCATGTGATACAGATAGAATGAATTAACGAACTCAACCATAACAATCTAATTCTAAATGAAACAAATATCTTAATGCCAGCAGCATAGAACTCTTCCATATCGCATCGAACCCTTCATGATAGCTTCTATCCAATCAACGAAATCTCTCGTGGAGCTTATTTATCGTTGGGAAACTAAATCTTCTGAAACAAAATTGCAGTGCCTGATTTGTAGAGGACCAGGTTTTTTTAATCAAATGAAGGAAAAGCCCAGTTTGCTCAAGAAAAATATTTGAAATACTTATTTTAAGGCAATTTGGAACAATTAGCCAGCTCCCTTTGAGAGCAGTCAAACTTGATCATGTGTGGTAATGGACTCGACTTGAGACAAATGCATAAGCTGAAAATGAAAAGGATAGAATCGAATGAAATTTAATGCAACTAATACTTGCAAATGGAGAAACGTTCCCACTATTGCAAAATTGTTTTCCTCTTATCCTACAAATCAACACTCAATAAATTAACTTAATCATTGAAGTAAGCTCTATTTCTCTTTCTTTCGATTTAGAAACGAATCAGATTCATGGAGCCTATTCTCAATCAAATCGAAACCGCATTCATTTTTGACCTGGCAAACAAGGACGAACTTAACGTCTTAGAACTGGTTTTAAGGACTATCCTCCTAAGTCACATATTTTCGGATGATCAGTGAGAATACAGACTGCTGTGGGCTAGTCTCTGTTAAATAGCTATTTTAACTAATTTGTATTTTAAGGAAAAGACCCCATTGAGACGCATGACTCAATAATCCAGGCTCTGCTAAGAAACCAAAAATAACCAAAAATAACTCGAATCTAAGATATCTGGCTAAGCTTCCATGAATCAATGATCAGAATATCATAAAAAGGGTCTCAAATTTTCTGTGAATAATTAGGAACAAATTCCAATTCCTCTTTGGAAGAATTATATGGATTGCCTACAAATTAAATCAAAAAACGTGGTACTTATTAAATTTAATTAAAAGAGGTATTTTTAAATTAATCGAAGAGTCCGAAAATTTCTCGATCCCAAACTCTCGAAATTCAATTCAAGTAAGGTACATATGCTCAATATAACACTCCAGCCATTGATAGAGATTCTATAAAGTTTTAAGATTCTTTTGAATTGCAAAGTTTCCTGAAAGCTATTCCCAAATTCCAATTTCGTAAATCTGATTCATTTTATTTATAATAAAATCGTGTTCTTGTGGAAAAAATGGACTTCAAGACCCCTCTCCATCTTAAAAAGAGAAGAAAATACAAGTCTAACTTCTTAGAAAGTCTCTTCTCAATCCTTGAGGTAAGATAACCAAAACGAAGAGGTCTAATTGTCTAACTTTTTGTCTACCATTAGAACAAAGAGTTTGGTGAACTCGTCTCGTGGAGCGAAGATGGATCTTTCTTTAGGATTACAGATCGAGAGCTCTTTTCGAAAAAGGTTCTTCCAAAATATTTCAAGCATGACAAATTTAGCTCATTTACTCGACAAGTACCACTCTATTTCTTTCTTTTGGTGCTCAGCTTCCCTGGCTTTAGCTTAATATGTACAGATTTTCCCGGAAACTTGAAAGTAATGGAGAATCAATACAATTTTGTAACCCTCTATTCGTGAGAGGACGAGTGTAATTGAAATTTAAATATTCGCGAATTAATATTGAGCTTAGTGATTTGATTAATCAGATTCAAAGAAAGCCTGCATTTTCGCACAAATCCCAAAAACTCGACCAAGATGAGAGCAGGTCAGAACTAGAAGCAAGTGATGAGAGGCACTCTTATGAAACAGAGTCAACAGAATTGCTTGAGACCTACCCTCATGTAAATTATCGAGATGAAAAGAACTCCCAATAACTTGATATTTCATCAAATAGTCTAAACAAATACACAAAGAGCATCCCTTTCCACCCGGTCATTATTATAGACACGAAGAAATGCAAAATTATTTCAATATGAATCGCACAGAAAACATCACCTGCGATCAATCTTGCTTCTTTAATCAAAATAATTCAGACTCTGGCTTCAATGAGTTTTGTTCTGATGAGATTGCTCCAGCGGCAGCTGATGATATTTTCAGCAACAAAGAGTTATATGATTTTTTAGAAAAGAAATATGGAGATAATCATTCTTCATCAAACCGAGCAAAACAAGTAACAAGAAGAAATTTTCAGGTGTTAATTCATTTTTTAATAGGAATTGCCACAGGGTTTTGACACATTCAGAGCATGGATTGAGAAGATTTTGCGTTTTGAAGAAATAGACAAAAAGTATGAATCATTGTCGTTAGTTGAGCTTATATCAGATCAATCTTTGCTTTAATTCTCAATATATAGTTTTAACCTTTAGTCATGTCAACAATATTTTTCGATTTTTTCTCTCTTTTGTTTTTTTCGCTTTATAGAGATAGGAGTCTACTATGTCAATTCTATCATTTATATTTGTCAATAGGAAAAACAATATCATTTGAATAGCAATTTTATATGAATTTTCAGTGAATTTTAGTTAACTCTGTTAATTCGAGAATGGTTGAGAGTAGGAAATAGTAGATATGAAGTCTCTTTAACCGAATGAGCACAATGCCTCATGTATGTATTTCCAGAAAACTTGGTGTTATCTTCGTTTTCAGTTGTTGCAAGCAATGAGCTATATATGTTTTGCGTTGCGAGCTGATAGCAGAATAAATTGCTTGCAATACAACCTAGTCGATGTTTTTTTTCTACGTCATCGACGATGGCTCCTATTTTGATCGTACTCGTAGGTTTTTATCGGTAATTATTCAACTGTATTTTGTAGAGATCGAAATTTGATTGTCTACAACCTTTAAAAACGAAATCAATAAAAGTCTAACCCTATCAATCTCAGCAAAAGATTTATGTGCACTTTCTTAAGCATTAGAATGGGCTGTAAATATGCTCCAACAGAACATAATTGGTAGCTGTACCTTTAAGTTCACGCAAAGGGTTATTGAGTAGTGTCAGGCCTTTTCTGAAAACCCAAAAAAAAAAATTAAAATGCTACAAGGTCTAGTTAGCAATTCAACAAAATAATCACTGATTCTGGAGTTTATAAATAAATCAGCTTTCAACGTATTGATCCTTTATTAACCAGCATTAAATAGTATCTTCAAACAAATAAATCATTATCATAATTAGTCATGGTAAAGCTTTCTAAGCAAAAGACCCAGAACGTTGAGTACGATGAAGAAGGGAACCCTATCATCCCTGAGCGCATGGAGCTATCAACCATCCTCTCGCCTACAAAGGAAGCGAGAGTCATGATCACGTACTATAACACTGACACCTACATTAGCGATATCTTCTTAAAAACAGAAGATCAAGAGCTGAAACTGGAGGCAGTTAACATCAAACTACCCACCGAGGCGAAATTTCTCTGCCTGAAAAGCTTTCAAGGAAAGCAATATCAGCCAAACGTTTATTCCGTAGATGTAAGCCTTCCCTCTCTCTACGCCGTCGATGTCACATTCAAAACCACAACAACTCATGGAACGGACTCAAGTTATGAATATTTTTCTGAAACTGCTGCTTCCATTGACGCTGGAGAAGAAAGACCCACATATTTCTTATTCGACCTACGATTCAAGAGCCGATTCGATTATCGAGACTTTAAAGACCCTCCGTTTAGTCCAGTCGAAGACCCGCTGTGCCAGCTGTTGATTTACTTCTTCCATATTATTGAAAGCAGCGAGTTTGACAATCTTGCTGAGCAGCTTTTTGATGATTTCGAAGATATTTTCCTTCCGCTTATTTACAAGAGCGACTCGAACTTCACAAGGAAAACTTTTCGAGTTATCAAGTCCTCATTGGTTACGTATCAGAAACATAGTCGTCGAGTGCTTTCTCTCCTCAAATTCATCAATGTGGACACCTTAAATCCTATCGATAAGGTACTGGATGAGCAAATCCGCACTATTTACAACCAGCTCATGGAAGATCTAAAGGAGGTGAGTATCAATGGAAAATTCAAGGCGTTTAGTAACAAAGGATTAAATACTTGCTATCGGGAAGGATGCACTAGGCTCTTCGCGTTCCTGATGTTAAATATCCCTGATTTGTTTCTGCAAATCCCGAAGGAAACCTGGCAGGAGCATTCTCAGGAAGCGACCAGCTTGATTTTGAAGTTGACAAAGCCGGTATTAAAGAAAGAGTCTCAAGATCAGATAATAGACAGACTATTAGCAGCTTCTCTGCTTTGGGAAAAAGATGCAACGAAACTACTTAAAGCGACGCTTTTTAAGTTCATGGCGAGGCAAACAGATAGTTTTAACGGGCTATTGCAATTAAGTAAAGCTTTCACAGAGGACGCAATCATGAACACTTTTAATTCTCCTGAACTGGTTGAAAACGTGGCAAAAAAACTGTTAAACGACTGTCATAATGATGCTGTCAAGGCATTGGAGCTTTTAAATAATAGCAGAGCTCTCATCCCCAAGGAGTCGTATATCTACATAGCGAAACAGCTGCTCCTCTCGGCAGATTCCCTTGAGAGTGTAGAAATTTTACTACCTGCGATAGTTGCTCAGATTGAAAGGGAAGAAGAACTCAAGTCTCTTATTCATGCCTGTGGCAAATTAGTGGTCAGATTAATGGAGCAAAAAACGCTGTCAGACTTACTGCAAACTGTCCTGAAGTTAAAAGTATTAAAGGAACATGTGGGACAGACTCTATCAAACGTCCTACTCGAAAAGATGAATTTAGAATCGATTTCGGAATTGAGAAAGTCCTCTGGACAAATACTTCCTATTTTGATAGCTTTCCCAGCACTCATCCAGCCTTTCTTTTATTTCACACTCAGAAAGGCAAAGAAAGGAACCGATATCCCAGAACTTATCCTGTTGGTCGGATCATATCATCAACTCATAGCTGAGGATAACAAATTCTGGACCAGAGGCGTCAGTATTGAGCTATTCGAGCCGATGGTTGGGAAAATAATTGATCTCTCGGACACAATAGAAGAAACTATAGCTAACTTCGATAACCTTTTAACTCAATTCTTGAAATTAGGAAAGGATGGGTTTCATCTCTGCACATATTTTTGGACGCTGTTTGAGGCGAGATATTCCACAGACACTCTTTTCCAGGTACTGAAGCATGTGGAGTCCGTCGAAACAGCTAAAATTAAAGAAGCTTACACTTTGTTCATCATTAACGAGAAGATTCCTAAAATCAGCCCTCAAGATATAAGCAAAATATTTTCAGAGCTTTTCGGCAAGAATACATTTCCAATTGTCCTCAAGAGCACCTTCTCCGACGAAATAGTAACTAAATTAATTGAAAAGGTCGACGTTCCTGCCGATTTCTACCTAATTCTTCCCAATCTCTCGGAAAACCATTTCCTCGTGAGAATTTTCAACATTGAAAATGGCACTCAGTTCCAGCAAACCGAAAAATACGTGCAATTCTCAAATCTGATTAAAGTTTTCGTCGAGGCCCTTTCGAAGCTAAGCATCACCTTTGAACAAGCGAAGTTTATCACGCAACTATCAGATGACCTCTTTAAAGTGATTCAGGAGAGACTGTTCCTGAGAGTCGCACCTGGTGTCGATTGTTTTTCAAGTTTCCTCAAAGCGAAGGAAATATATACCAAAGCCACTGACCTCGGTGTGAAAGTCTCGAATCTGTTTAAGAAATATCTCGCTAAAGCCTCTGATTTCCCGAAAGATTTGCAAGTTGAATTGGAGAACTACGAGCGATCTCTCCCACAAACGCTGATCAAAGACTACACTGAGCCCCTTTCATTCGCGCTTTTCCGTGACATCGTCGGAGATGTCTATCAACTTACACCCTCCTATAACTTTAACAAATTTTACGATGAACTGCTCTCAACTCATAAAGGTCCATTGCAGGTTAGCATAATCATGAAGAGCCTGCAAGGTGCTATCGCAAGAATCAACAACATTAAAAAACAACTCGAAGGCCCGGTCCCACCGACAGTAAGCGAAATTGAAAAGCTGTTTATCGAAATCCGCACAAATGAGATGATCAATGAGGAAATTGAACTGCTCGCTCGCTTTTTGGACCTCAAGGAAGCTACCGTAGAACATTTAAAATTCATCGTTGAGATCACCATGGAAAAAATCGAGTTCCTCAGGACGGTCCGTCTGTTCCATGACCTTGCAAATTCATTCAGTTTTGAGCAAGATGCTACTTTAAAATCACTGCTCGAGTCTGCAGATGCATTAAAAAACTCGGATGTTTTGTCTGATGAACTAGGAAAAAAACTTCAGAAAGCAAAACAGCTGGCTGGTGGGTTCTTTGATGACAAAACTCTACTAGCTTTCCTTGAAACGTTCTTGGACTCAGGAGAGTTAAGAAAGTTCGTGCTTGAGAAAAACGAAAACGACATCAAAGCCATGATTGAAATGCTTGACGATTTTGGCAGTTCAACCATCAAAACAACGGAAGTCGCTTATTTGCTTGATATCTTAGCGATATTTAAATGGCTGAAAGCCTTCAATCCTAAAGGTATTATTCAATGTCTCGGAGACATCCAAAGCGAACTCAAGAAATTTGCAGGGATTACCGAAAAAATTAAGATTTGCAACTTCCATTTGGCGACCTTCATTCAGCTCACTAACAAAGGCGAAGCGAGTAGGGCTATCGTGAGAGAGCTGGTACAAAACGGAGTGGTAAGGATAGTCTTACAGAACTCTCAGTACACCGCCAAAATCAAGAGTTCTGTTCGAGAAAAAGAAATTGATATCGTCGACGCCATTGAAATGAGGGACAGACTCCTTCTTACTCTAAAATCAGGCGAAATGAACGTATTTACTAAAGAAATGCCTCAGTCTCAAAATGAAGATTTGGAAAGGTATAAAATATTTATAGAGGCCGTTGAGAGCATCGAAGCTATCGTGTTGGCTATTGGAAGTCTCTACAGAAAAGGCTCACCTGAGGTGGAGGAAAAATACGAATTTGAGTTCAATATCAAGCTCCTGCGCACCAAACGCGAGGAATTTGAGAAGCGTAAACAAGGCTGGGACGTGTCGCTAGAATTGGCATTTACGAATTTTTATTCGTTGACTTTCCTACACGGACGTCAATTCATCAAGCTTGCAGACGCGCTAAGCAACTACTCTACAAAATTTAATAGAGATACGGCTTATATCTTGCAGTATGTGTTTGGTAGCTACTTCGAGAAGCTTTCTTTTGACGATTACAAAGCTTCAATCGGAAAAAGGTCACTTGATATGCTGGGTGAATATCTCGAGACTAAGCGCAATTCGCTAAAGCAGCAGCAATCTGAGAACTTTCAGATGACAGCAGCGAAATATTTTGTAAAGACCAAGGCTGATGGCATGATTAAGAGCGCTTGTACTGTCGCCTTGAATAAATTTGGAGTTCTACCCACCGCCACGGATTGCCTTGTTTGTACTAAGGACACGAGCAAGGAAGAAGCTCAGGCTTTCCTTAAGAGATTTATCCATTGTCCGACAACAAAACTTTTCATTGTAATGAAAGTCGAGGACCTTGGAATCGAAATGCAGGAGATTTTGATCAAGATGTTGCTTAGTTACATTGAGCGATATGACAGTACCGGCAAAATTAATGCTCAAATTGTCTTTCTGCTACGTGATGAAGCGTCCTCGATAGACAAAGAGCTCCAGACAATATGCTCTGAGCAATTTCATATCCGCCATTATGAAGAAAACGTGCTTGCTAAATATTTTCAGGAGCTCCCACACAGAGTTGGAGTTGTTACATCTGCTGAGGCTGGATACGGAAAAACCGAATGGATCAAACAGCAAAAAGGCAAGCGCATCCATTTCCCTATCTCCGGAACTGTGGATAGAAATGTCATTGTCGAGAGACTCGTGCGTTTGGATATCACTCAAAACACCATTCTGCATATTGATATTGGAAATCTTGCAGCTGATGGCTTCCGCGAAATCAACGAGATTCTATTTTCGGTGCTTATCCTCGGAGGCATGACCACCTTTGAATATGCTTTTGTCGTTCCCAAAGGTTGCCAAATCTACGTAGAGATCCATCAGTCAGCTTATGCGTCGATTCCTGTGTTAGATTTCTTCAAGAAGAGTAGAAACCACATTGAGAAGCTCCCACCTTACGAGCTGCTACCTGAAATGCAAGAAACCAATCAGATGGTGTTCGGGTTTCTCTCGCTCTATAAAGACAGGAAGCTGGCTGAAACCGAGTTGATGAATCTTGCTATGGGAGACATCAAACTAGACGTTGGTGTGGTGAGAGAGCTCTTGGACTTTTATTTCTTGAGCAAAATCCATAGAGAAAGCGCCAACTTTTATAAGATCAAAAATTTCCTTGACATGGCAGCTAGTCTCTTCAGCAGATTCAAGAAAAGCGTGTTTTTCTTAAATGAATTACTTGCTGATCCAGAAGTGAAAAATATCGTCTGTGAGGCGATCATCAATTACAGTCGCGAGTACACAGTTAAATCGGTCGAATACACGATCGCCTCTCAGAGAGAGGCCTTGGAAAAAGCGTCAATCATTAAAAAGCAGGATCTTAAGCATTTTTCCAATGAAGAAGAGAGTAAAGGAGAGATAGGATTCCACTCAATGAAGCATTTCTCGTTAATTTTCAACGATAGTGGTTGCTGTATACCTGTATATAGTGACGCTAACCAAATTCCCAAAGTCATCAAAGATTTATTAGAATCACAGAGGTGTGAGACCGAGGACTTTAGAAAAATGGAAGCGAGAGTCTTGATTGAAAAATTGTTTGATTTCGCTGAGTTGCCACCTGAAAAGAAAGAGTTAGAGGAGTATTACAAACTGCAAGCAATGGAAAGTGATTACGTACTGACCGCGGATAACTTTTTCAAGATGTGCTTGCTGATTACCAAGTGCAGAGCCCAAATGCCGGTGATTATCATGGGAGAAGCTGGATGCGGAAAAACTTCCCTTGTGAAGTTCCTTGCAGAAAATATCATGCAAGTGCCATTCGTCAAGATCAATTTCCACGCAGGAATGACCTCAGAGAAGCTGTACAAAGAGCTAGAGGAGAAAGTATTGGGTGTAGCAAAAGAGGCGCAAGCAGAAGGGTCTAGAGTTTGGTTATTCTTAGATGAAATAAACACTTCAGAGACACTTGGGTTAGTCACTGAAATGATGACTTTTCATACTTTCAATGGAGAGCCCCTCCCAGAAAACATTCAATACATAGCAGCCGTAAATCCGTATGTAAAAAGAGCAGGGAGAGTTGAGGTCGGGCTCGTAAGGAAAGAAGAACATCAAAAAACTCAGGAGCTCGCTTATACAGTCTATCCACTGCCAGAGTCATTGTTTAATTTTGTGTGGAATTTCGATCAGTTGAATAAGAATGATGAAGTGCTTTATATCCAAAGGATGCTTCGATGCAAGTCAGATGATGAAATATTGAATTTAGGAGTGCATTGCATTATGCGTTCTCATGAATTCATTCGAGACAAAGAAGGGCTTGGGAGTGTTAGTTTGAGAGATGTGAAGCGATTCGTTATCGTGTTTGAGTGGTTTTGGAAGAGCTTGAACGCGAGGTGGAAAATAGCTCAATTGAAGAAGCAACAGCAACAGCATCAAGGTATAACCTCATGGTTAGTTGGGCGTTTCGGAAGGAAGTATGACCTTGGTGAGGACTGGAACGAAAACAAGATTCGAATGAGAGCGGTTCTTCTTTCTCTTGTGATCTGCTATTACATTCGCCTCGAAAAGCAGACTGACCGGATGAGATATTTGAGAGCTATCTCGGAAATCACGAAAAAAGGTAAAGGTCTTGGTAAAGATTTTGAGAGTGAAGAGGGCTTATTGAAAGTAATTGAGGATGAGCAGACAGAATACTTGAATAGGATGAGGGATAATACTGATAAAAATCTGCTGAGAGGTGTGGCGTTTAACACGGCTTTGAGAGAAAATGTATTTGCAATGCTTGTGTGTTTGGTGAATAAAATCCCAGTAATTGTGTGTGGAAGACCTGGCTGCAGTAAGACTCTCTCGTTCCAGTTGCTCCTGAACAATTTGAGAGGAAGCGAATCCAAAGATGACTTCTTTAAAACTCTCCCGACATTAATACCAGTCACTTTCCAAGGTTCACTCATATCGACATCTGAGGGTATTCTTAGAGTGTTTGAGAAAGCCCAAAGGATTCTGGATGATAATTATGACGTGATAGATAGGACAAACACAAGAGAGATCATCTCTGTGGTATTCTTCGATGAGATGGGTCTAGCAGAATTATCCAAAAACAACCCGTTAAAAGTCCTTCATTCCCTCCTGGAATATGAGGCTGATTACACCCCAGAGCAACTGAAAAAGCGAGTAGCATTCGTCGGAATTTCAAACTGGAAATTAGACGTTTCGAAAATGAGCCGAGCAGTCTTCCTCGCACGTCCTGACTTAGATGTACCAGAACTAAAATACACCGCTAAATCCATCATGGATAGCTTCGAGAGCAATTTAACCGGCTTAGAAAGATACTTGGAAGCCTTATCAGAAGCTTACTCTGCCTTCAGAGGAGACCAACAGGGGGTTGAAGAAATCTACAAAAATTTCCACGGATTAAGAGATTTTTACTCTCTTATCAAAGAAGCTTGCAAGTTTTATACCAAGAACAACAACAAAATGGGCCACCTCGATCTAGTCGATAAAACGATCACTTACGCGATTGAGAGGAACTTCGGAGGGGCAGCAGGTGCGGCGGAACGACTCAAAGCTCATTTTAGAAAGAAAATCAATATCCAGAGTCTCAGACTCATGCCGATTCCCGTACTCGGGCTTATTCAACTGAATTTCAGCGATGCTGAGTCTCGATATCTCATGCTGATTACTAAAGGAAACTTCGGTCCACAGCTCGTTGCGAATTACCTTAGCAACTTGAAAAAGAAGTTTACGATGATGGTGGGTTCTCAATTTGAGCAGGACATTGGTCAAGGAGAGTACAGCGCACGAATGCTCAGTTCGATCATAACTTGCTTGGAAGACGGCACTTCATTGATCATGCAAGGGCTTGATAATATATACCCCAGTCTTTATGATCTATTCAATCAGAATTTCACGATCATCAGCAAGAAAAAAACTTGCAAGATTGCTTTGGGGAAAACTAATAATTCGACATGTACAGTGCATGATGATTTCCGCTGCATCATATTGATTGATGAGAAACAGCTGCCTGAGCAAGATCCCCCTTTCTTAAACAGATTCGAGAAGCAGACGATTGGTTGGGAGAATATCATCACGAATGTAGATGCCATAGCCATGGTTGATAGAGTGAGATCTTGGTTGAAAGATCTTTGTTCATCGGCTGTCAATGAGAAGAAGTTTGTGCTTCCGCAGCATTGGCTAATCCTAAATTCGAGTGATGAAAACATCGCTTCTTTGATTATGGAGCATTGGAAACCACCAATTGACGAGGAGAAAATTTTTGAGAGAATTAAATCGGATATATTGTTAACAGCCTCTGCGGATATTATCCCAGCTTGCTATCTGTCCAAGGCGGCACAGCAAAAATCTGAAATCCTAAGACTCTACTACGGGCAGCCTCATTCTTCCTTGAGTAGCTACCTTCAAACCGCTGCTGTCGAGTCCAAGGGAGTCGGAATTCTCAAGAGCATCGTCTACACATACTCAACCTCTCTTGAAGCTCTCGAACTTAGTGAGCTCAAATACGACGCTTTCCTTTTTGCCAGCATGCATTCTGAGAAAGAGTTAGATATTGAACTCAAGCGATTCATGAATGGAGACAAGACTCATCTGGTCCTACGCTTGAAGGCCGAATCAGACGAGAAGCACTTCAATCTCATCAAATTCCTTGTCGAACGTATGGCAGCTCAATCCGAAGATAAACTTCCATCACAGAAGCACGTCGTAATTGTATTCCACCTCGAACGTCAACTTGCCTTCACACAAAGCCAAGCAAAAACGCTCTCGATGACATACATCAGCGGTTGGAAGCAGATAATGATTGATAGTCTCAGCGGAAAGCAGTATCTTGATTTCCAGTCACTACTACACCTGAGTTCTGAGGAAATCTTACAAGAGAATAAAGTCATCAGGTTCGATGAAGATTTTGAAGGGATGGTTACTGAGGCGTATCTCAAAATTAATTTCGCGGACTCTCGCTCAGAAAAGGTGGACATGAATGCTTATGTTGCTAATGTTGCGAACTTTTTGGCCAAAAACGAAAAAGTCAGAGCACTTTTCTTAGAAAAAATCTATCAAATGACCTCCATAGACAAGAAATGGCTGGTCGAGATCGTCTATGACAAGCATTTGCTTTCAAATACACGAAATATCTATGATGCCGTGAAAAAATACTTTGCGAACGTACTCGAAAGGCAATTGCTGCAGATAATTATTACGTTGGAGTCGTCTGGAGGCATGTGCAGCTTATTGAATCTGGCAGACACCTTCAGCAAAGAAGACGCGCAGACTCGCTTGCTATTTGAGATTTGGACCAAAATCTTTAGAGAGAAGGACTGCAAACGAGAAGTTATCCACATTAATAAGCAGAATGTGCTGCTAAAACCCTGGAGTACGAAAGTGCCATTTTCGTTTGAAAGCCTTTCTGCTTGCTACAATAACCTTCAATTGACTAACTATGTGAAGCAGTATAAGTCAATTTCTCTCTCTGGATTCAATCATGTTGCTGTGAACTTCGAGGAGCAAAACCAGAAAGAGAAGTTGCTTGCGAGCGCCGAAAAATTGATAGAGGACTTGCCGATTATGAAACTTAGAGAGAAATATGATCCTAACTCGTTCGAATATCAAACCCTGCAATCATTGCTGATCAAAGATGCGCAAATATTTTTTGTGACAGAATATTTAAAACGCAAAGAAAAATACTCGCAACTGCTGGAGATCGCACTCAAAGACACGTTATCTCAAGAGAGTGAGGAAGGAGGCAGCCAGCTCTGCATTTCAGAGGTTATTCTAGCTCTGCTATCATATCAAAGAGCATTCAGTAGTCTATTAGCAATCGCCAAGAGTTTGAAGGAAATTTATCCGAAAAAACAAGCGATTGCGACCATCATCAGAAACTATGAGGCTCTAAAAGCATCACCCCCTGAGTTCCCAGCCATCGAACGGATGTACCGAGCAATAACTCAAGGATTTTATCCTTCATTAGCCATCAGAAATACATTCAGTTCCTGGGAAAAACTACTAGGTGTTATTTCAGAAGTCGTTTTGCATGGAGAACGTATTCAAGATGAGATATCTTTGAGGAATGAGTTTATGGGAGAACTTATTTTATGGAGGGACATACTGTCATCATATAAATTAGTCGGAAGTTCAATGGAAGCAGGAATAGATAATCTAGTTCAGAAAATGGAATCTGCGGGAGAAATAAGTTTACTTTCGGGCTTCCAAGCAGATGTGTTTGTCGCGTATTGTAAAATATACGAAGACTTATACAAAGAATTGCTAGCCAAGAGATCAACTGAAAACATGGGAGAAAAACCGATCGACACCAACGTTTTGATCGGAGAAATTTTGAGAAACTTTGGTGATGGGCTTTACATCTTCTATGTTCACTATGGAACTGAGTGGTCCAAGAACCAAGTATTAGAACACTCACTCACATATGATTACTTGCGTCCGTACTTGGCAAAGATGCTCAAGTTAGTCGTACAGAACCTCAAACTGCAAGTCGACGAGTTTGATCCTTCTTCACTTGTCGCAAGCGATAACACCGTTAAGCTCCTTGATAAAAAACTAAACCATTTAGACACAAACCACGATTTTGTAGTTCAGCTCGAGTATTTCATCTATAACTTCAAAATTTCGAGCTTCTTTGAACACTACGAAAAACCGTTTACAGCTGCTTACATTCTCGGTCTTTGGGAAGCAGTGACCAACACAACAAAAAAACAGCTGGTGAATATACAATTAATTTGTGCTCTGGGAGCGCTGAAGTATTTAGTGAAATGTTACTGCTCACATCTTTTCGAAACGAACAACCAAGAAGGAAGAATCCTCGGGCAGAATGAAGATAAATTCAGCAAGGAAGCTCAGGATGCCGTCGAAAAAATCCTCACAAATAAGAAGCATCCACTCACACATAGTTTGAGAATTTACGCACTGAGAGTTCTTTCTTCTCTCTATGAGAGTTTGGAAGCCACTGTTGATCACAATCAGAGCAAAGTTGAATGGATTTCAGAGCTAAAGCTCCTTGAAGGGCAAGAAGAAAGAAAAGAAGCCGATGGCCTGCCATACGCTGCGATCATTAAAGGAGCCGTTGATATTGAAAATCTCAAGGATATTCCTTACATTAAACTCATGAGAATTACAAACGCGATCCCTCCAACTAATTTTAAGCAAGCATACAGCAACGCAAACGTTGATACTATTTTCCCTCTGATCAACGTCTTCTTTAAGCTTGAAGAACACCTCCAAGGCGGCTCTACTCTATGGCAAATAATCTCGTTCACGAATTACTTATTTAGACAAGTGAATCAGCGCATGTCTCATGAAGAGGCGCTTTCAATGACAATTGGTGAGTTTTTGAAGCAGCAACCAGAAAGTGTCAGAACTCAATTTGAAGATTTCCAAAAAGCTTGGTCCACAATAACCGAGCTCACCTATAACAGCAAGGAGCTACCTGATAAGGCTTATAATGAAGATCTCCCTCTGATTTTTCTCCTTCCTAACAACTCGATAAAAGAAGGCGGACACTACATCACTGCTGCCTTCCAACAGCTTTCTGAGGACCAAAACTCAATATTAGAGCAGATTAAAAGCAGTCCTAAAATCTTGGCTCGCTATCCTCATCTCAAAGATTTCCTCTTTACAGAGACTTATATCCAAGACGCTCTCGAAGAAGAAATCATCACAGATACTTCAAAGGAAATTCAGCAGGTCATCGCCAGTACAACTTACCCAAGTTCTTCATTTGGCAAAGGAAATGATTTAGTATACGACTTCAAAGCCGTCGAAGACGCTGTCTTTAGGTATTTGTTGCTCACAAAGAAGAAGCTAGATGCTCAGCGAATTCGAATGGTCCAATTTAAAGGAGAGCTCGCGAAAGACGAAAACACTGATATCGTTCGAATGATGAGAAAGAAGATTTCGCAGCAATCGCTGACGCCACAAGATGCTAGAGCATTCAAACAGTATCTGGATGAAAAGAAGCTTAATGATCAGTGCATTGAAGATCTCTACGTCACAATAGCAAAGATTCTCGCTTATGCTAGCAAGTCAAGACTTTCTGGAGAAAATATCATCGGAGTCAGTAAAAACGTGCGAGGGTTAAACCTTCCATATAGCCTCGAGAAAGAGTTGCCGGTTGACTTGAGAAATCTCGACTTGAAATATATCGTTCATCTCTATGAGATACTTGAAGAAGAGTATTACTATCCAATCGCTGAGAGGAAGGCTCAGGAGTGGTTTAAAGTCGAGCTTGAAACAACACAAAATCAGCAAGTCGAGAAGGTTTTGAGAAAAATGGAAGAGAAAGGAATCGCGTTGGATATCCTGGTAAAAGGATTGAAGAGATTTGTTACAAGGTATCTTGACGATGATTTCAAACGAAAGGCTGGGTTGAAAAATTGTTTGGGTTCAAGAGAGGGATTATGGCCTATGGAAAGACTTGCGGTGGTTATTGAGTTGATAAACGAGCATTTCCCCGAAGAGATAAAGGTGGAGAATATTATCAGCGTGATCAGAAGGATTCAAGAGTATATCAGCTTGAAAGAGGTTAAGATGTCGCAGATTAAGAAACCTGAGCTGCTTGGTGACGCGGCTGGAGGAAAGAGTGTGATTATGACAGTTGTCCCAGGAAGAACATTCATGAATGTGCCGAAAAAAGCCAATTAAATGATAAGCCTAAGAGTAGGGAAAAGAGAACCCAGTTATTGGATATGATTGTGCTATTGTATGCATTCTTTTCTAAATATGGATTGAATTCTCATTAATATTAAAAAAACGAAAAGATTCTGAGTGGTCCGGTGAAGAGATGCAATAATAGGGATTTCTTAGTTTGAAATTGGACTCCACTCATTATTATTTCATAGGGGGAAAAAAATGAGCATTAAGCTAATTCTTTGGTCAGATTAACATCTAAAAATAACATACAATAAAAGTTCTAAGTCCAAACAAGCTAAAGAAGCACAAAGAAATTACTGAGATTTACAGCTCTAATCATCCCATAAATATCATTCATTATCTTTAATCATTCCATAAAAAACGATCAGATACTACTTAATTGTCCTAAAGAGAGGACAGTAATTTAATAATCACTTTCTCACAAAAAATTTCTGCTTCATATACAAGTTCATGCATACTTGTATACATAGTATATATGGACATGGCTAATAATATATATATTCACATAATCACATAATCTTTTATATATTTGAGAAATTAATAAATAACTGCTGTCTGCGGAAATTCTTGCACTTTATATGTTTTATTCTTCTAGATTAGTTGCAAAGTTAAGCTTTTTCGATATCAGTTTTTAACAGGTTCCTGAGTTTCAGATGATTTCTATTTGCAACCCGAACGTCATCAATTTTTGCGATCTTTTCGAGATATTTTCCCAGATATCTCAACTCATCGTCTTCATCATTTCCATTGTACGCGAGGATGGGAATTCCATTATCAATTTGAAAACCAAAATTTTGAACCAAGTCATCCACGATAACGACATCTTTCAGATCACGATCAATAATTCGGAGGTCTTTGATAACCAGTCCGTTCTTTGTCCTCAAGCAATTGTCTCGGTGCAATATATATTTGATAAACTGCCCGTTAGGATCGATCTTGCTGATAATAGTATTCGCCCACAGCATCGTGGCTGCGGTAAATACAATAATTTCGTAGTATTGACTCATGCTTTCCAAAAATTCCTTCAGGTATGGTCTCAGCTTGATCTGAGTCTAACAAAAACAATAATTGTTACAGCACCAACGAATATTTCTGCTTACATTAGCTTCGTTGCCGTCATCATCAACGAGAGTTATCGGTATCGCATTGCGATCGTCCATTGCACAATTTGAAGTAATTAGGGTATCATCAAGGTCTAGCACGAGAGTTTTTTTATCTAAAGAATAAGAAAGAAAGCATTAAAATTAACCGAAAGATGTCTAAAGCTTTACCTTTTTTTGGGTTTGGAAAGTTAATGATGTCAAGCTTCTTGAGAGAAATGAAGCTGTTTGATGGAGGCTTCAGTGAAAATAGAGAGTAATTGAGCCCTTTTTTGACTTTAAGAAGGAAACGCAAAATTTCCTCCTTTGACAGTTTGCAATTCGGCGAGAATATTAAGTGACGGAACGGGATCTCTTCGATTGAATCATTGATGTTTTTTTCGTTGTCTTCGTTCTCAGGATCAGAATCGGAACCCAAAACTAGAGAATTAAGCTTCTTCTCGACGCCTTTTTCAAGATCTGCTCCACATGTTTGAAACTTGCGAGAGCCTCTTGTTGCAATTTTTCCCGCTTCGTAATTTTTTTCTTCGCAATTACCAGTCTGAATTTCTAACTGTTTGTCATTCATCGGTTCTTGATTCTCGCTTGAGTTGCTTTCCTTTGAAGAGTCATCTGGTAGCTGGAGACCCATCCTGCGAATTGCGTCTTGAGAATACTTCGCAAAGGTGCTAGTCATTGTCATGGCTCCATTTTCTGACTTGCTGGTGCTGCAGCCAGAATCATCGGTTGAATCTTCCTTTGTGAAATCGATGAGGTTTCGATAAACATCTGCATGCCTTAGCATTTTCTTGGCTGTGGCACAAAAGAGAATAAGACTCATACATAATAAGGTACTGCTTACGGCATGGAGAATTAGAGTTTGATGAATCAGACTCACTGAGGAAGGAGTCTCGAAGCATTTTTCGGAATTTAGTAGTTTGGGCTGAGCCGTCCTCCTCGATATAAAGGTCAGAAGGCAGCGGCAGAGGCTTTTTCTCAAGAGTAGCACTTGGAGTTTCCATCGAGTCTCACCAATAAACTATTTTAGAAGTATAAACTGATTAAAGGTTCTGACGGGTTCGTATGAATAAGATAAATTATCTGAAGAGTTTTAATGTGGAAGTTTCAAATGTTTTTTTTTTTTAATTTAAAACAGTAAAAGCGTTATTCTTAGAGTCCAGTAGAGTTTTCTCTCCTCGTCAAAAGTATGAGGATCAAGTCTGAAGACGTTTGAGTTATGAGATTTCTTTGAAAATTCTTAAGAATTACAATATTGGAAGTGAAAACCCTCAGGGATCGAGGATATTTTTGTCCAGGGTTTCTAATTATCTGCGCCGAGATCCTTCTTTCTTTATCGTTGTAATTGGTAGAGAAAGTGAAATCTAAAATAAAGTTTTTTACTCATTCGAAACGCTTAGTTGTTCTTTGTTGTTCAATTTGAAGAAAATATAAGTAAGTAAGAGGTTATATATAGTTGATTGAATTTGAGACGGTGAATAGCAAAAATACTACATTTTGTTTGGTCTGAGATTGAGAGCTAAAGAGTGCGATTAGAGTTGAAGGAAAACAAATACAACTCTCTTAGACTCTTATACATAATATTTGTCGTATACGAAACATATTGGTTCCGAAAGGATCCAATTCGAGTATTTCGAGGATAGCAAAAGAGACTTTCATTATTTTCTAAAATATTCGTATCCCAATGCATGATATCCGTTGAACGTAATTTTAATTTTTCATCAATTTCAATTGAATATGACGACCGAAGAAAATTTAGTAATAAATATCAATGTCTCATGAAAGTCCGATTCATTGAAATAACCTCTGAGATGATTATTCCATCGAGCTCGAGAAAGTGTATTTCTTATAAAAATAAACGATTGCTCCAACCCGCAACAATGTAAAAAGTCCAAGTTACTTAGACTCATTTTCGCAAAGATATTCAGGAGTTAATTGCAAATCTGCTTTAGTCTGACATTGAGATAATAATAAAATAGATTATCGAGGAAAAAGAAAATGTCTCTAGCCAGACACAAGCAGAGAATCCACAAAATTCAATATAACAGTGTGAAATAGCGAAATGGAAGTTATATATGATCAAGCAAATAGAAATATCACATTTATGTTTTGATTCTTTTTTTGAAACTGTTAAGGTCTGATAGCTTGACCTGAATTATAGTGAGCAGTTTTGTCCAAATTACAGGAGCGCAATTTCTGATGTTATTTTTCTGATAATTAAACATAAATTATTGAAGAAGCCTCAGAAGTTAAATATGCTTCCTGCTCAGACTCAAACTCTATTGATTTCGGTCATGATTCTATCCACGTCTTTACATTTCGGAAGAGGTAAAATAAGTTTCATATTCCTGGAAAGTTCACCGTTACCCAGGTCAGACGATTTATGATCTATGGGATTGGTCTTTTAGTGATGCCGACTGGACTTTTTCTCCAAACAACCCAAGCTTAACAAATCTGATAACTTCATGCGGTGAGCAGATTCTTGGAGGTATTGGAAAACTTGGAGCTGGTTATTCAGCGGTGAGAACCTATACGTTAGGTCCTCACTACGGAACTGTGACAATAAGCTTCAAGGCTTTTTTTATCGATACCTGGGATAGTGAGTGGGTAAAACTTTATGTAGATGCTTCTGCTACTCCTGTTTACGAAGAACAGTACGTCTACACTAATGGTCCATCGAATATTTGTGGGAGCGGAGCCGAAGACTTGGCGGTCTATAGGACTACAGGGCCGTTTGCACATACGGCGCACACACTTAAACTTACAGTTACAAATACTCTCAACGAAGCCCTTAATAACGAAGCGTTTGGGTTTAAAGACATCATCATTGCTTATACGCCTTGTCATCCGACATGCGATTACTGTTCAGGTCCTTATTACACTGATTGTACGGCTTGCACAGGGTTACTCAACTTGTATGCTTCACCTAAGGGGCAATGCATAAATCCTTGTCCCGATGGTTGGTATGCATCAGCGAATGTTTGTTATCAATGCTATGTAAGCACCACGAGTCCTTATTATTCATGTACAACTTGTGATACAGCTGGATCAAGCAATTGTTTATCCTGCGGCCCCAATACGTACCTTCAACTCGTGACTGCAACCAAAGGATACTGTGTTACCTCGTGTCCAGCAGGGTATTATGGCGACACAACAACTTGGACATGTCAACCGTGCTATTCTGGAGGTGTTCCTAACTACTATGCTTGTGCAACTTGCAATGGTGGAGCCGCTACAAACTGTCTCTCTTGCAATACAAATACATTTCTTTACCCAGTGGACAGTTCTTGTATCAAACCATGTCCAACTGGTTGGTGGGGAGATATTCCTGCTTTGCTTTGTAAACCTTGTTA
>ENA-UOTZ01000632-UOTZ01000632.1-compost-metagenome-genome-assembly--contig:-NODE-632-length-29222-cov-29.195093_pt1 | contig 29222 bp, 18 predicted proteins | sample MGYA00238144_ERZ746983 | MGnify/ENA primary metagenome ERZ746983 (study PRJEB28759, sample SAMN06268863) | compost metagenome | isolation source: single cell | place: USA: California, Emeryville, Joint... | reverse complement strand
GAATTTCACCCTAAATCATATGGAAAATACATCGCCATTAGCACTAAACCAAATTACTTACCAATTGAATGATTTAAATGCAAAATTCTAGAGGAAATCAACACTATTTACAACTATACACAAAGTAGCAGCAACAACAACAATTTTATTTCGATCTAACCTAAATCCCTCTCCTCGGGACTTTTGTATTCAAGTCCAAGAAACCGGAATATTTCTTCCTCCGTATAACAAGGGACACTCTTACCTTGCCACACACTCTCATTATTCACTCTATTAGCCGGAAACAACCCATGATCACTCAGCGCATAACCCTTGTTCCTCGCGAAATGCCTCATGCTCCGATTAAAGTTCTTCGACCCCGTAAAATAAAGCACAGCAAACGCAAAATGCTCCCTTGGATATATCTTGATGTCTAATCTTCTATGGATACCTACTTCCGGGATCATGCACCACCCCATATACGTCTCACTATCGTGACTCCCTATATTCGGCATCTTTAAATGATCAGTAATAAGATCTCCTTCCAGACTTTTAATTAATTTATACAAGAACCCATGAAAATTTTTTCCGTCTCTTCTCGTCATCAGCAAATCAACATCTCCCGATGACGCCTTCCCTCTTCGATACGACCCGCAGGGAATCATCTCATAAACCCCTTTGATATCACTTAACTCATCGATTTTTTGCTGCACGCGCTTTACGATCTCTTCCACTTCAGCCCTAGGAATCCTCTTTTGAAAATCCTCAAAGTATTTCACTCCTAAAGCCTGATCCTTATTTAACACTTCTGGATGTTGTTTGAGGTCTTCCAGCGTCCTGAAGCCCATTTTATACCATTTCTGAGCAGTATCAGTTCCGACTCCCCAGATATTCGTGAATAAGGTCAGAGCTTTTTGCTGTTCGTCATTTTCTATGAGCCTAGCCTGGCGCAGAGAGCCTGTTTTGATGATTTCCAATATTTTTTTCTTAGTTTTTTCGCCGATATAAGGAAGTTGTTTTAGATCTTCCTCAGACTCTATTTTCTTAGGGTACGTCTTTAACGACGCGATTGCTTTGTTATAAGCGATCGTCCTTCCTTTATCTTGTAAGTTGCTGTAGGCTTTTAACACATTCTCGAGCTCTGAGATGATATGAGCGTTTGGATTCTCTTTATTAGCTCCATGAGCACAAGGGAATTTTTCCCTCTTTAAATTCCATTTCAAATCACGGCCTCGTTGGCCAGGATTAAGGAGTCGAAGCTCTTTGACTTCAGATAAGTTTCCTTCGAGGTTCTTGTTGACGTGGCTGAAATCCTCAATGCCTTCGAGAATAGTCCCTTCAAGGTCTTTTTCTGAGAGGAATTCTTTTTTCACGTCTATTGCTTTGCTGACAAAGACGTCTTCATCGCCGAAAAACGTTGGGTCGTAGCCAGCGTAGCCAGAGAGTTCGCGTTTGGTTGCTCCTTCAGCTTTTATATTCTCTGTTTTGACTGCATTCAGCTGAGAAGATGGCTGAAGTTTATCAGCAGCCCGTTTGTAAGAGTCTTCCGATTTTGGTTCCATGAAAATTACTTCATCTTCATCATGAATTTTTCCCTTTGTGTCTTTTATCTCTTCTGCTTTAGTAGCAGTCGAAATGAGCATTTCTTCTTTAACATGAATATCTTCAGGTTCTCTCTTTGCAGGTTCCTTCGGTTTTGATACGGTCGCTTTCTTTTCATAAGAATAGTCGTACAGGTCTCTCGAAGCTTTCATTAAAGCAAACATTTTCTCAGAAAGCTCATTCGTAAATTTTGTTGGCTGCTGGGGGTTAGTTGAGCTCTTCTCTTCCTCCATATGGTCCACATCTCCCTCACTCTTAGCCGTAGCCTCACCTTCATCAATCATACTATCGCTTTCCTCCACTTTCAAATCGCTTTCTCTTAATATAGCATCACTTTCATGAACCATTTTAGTGGTCTTAAGGACAGAATCACTCGTATCTTGATGATGTAATTCCCTTGCTTCAGGATGAAATATTTCCTTTTCAAGCGGTTGCTGCTCAATGAATTGCGTCAATTGAGAAGGATGAGGAATTATGAATGGAGTTGGGTCTAAATACTGCTTTTTCTGAAGACACATGCTGATCCAGTCGCAGTCAACGAAAACAAAATCGGGAATTCGGCTTATATAATTAGAGTGCACTTGCTTTTGCAGATAATCCCATTTCATCTCTTTGCTTATTATTATGAACGTAAGCTTCCCTGGAAGCAATTCCCATGTGAAAAATACCAAGTCGATTACTTCCGCTTTTTGTTTAAGGCAAATATTCTTGAGGATCTCAATGCGTTTTTTCGAAAGCTCTATTCCATATGGAATAAACACAAATAGATGACCTGAAAATAAGGAGGTAGATCCGTTAGCTGCTTTAGTCTGAGCTTTTGGTGTCGTGAGGACGCGAAATTTCTTTGGGGTTGGAGTTTTACTGGATTTTTCCTGGGGAATCTGATCGCTTCCTTCACTTTCGATGTCCATTTTGCTTATTTATTGTGAATTAAACGGAAAAGTGTGTCAGGTGACTCCTGGTCTGAGTGCTGTGCTTTTTTGTTGATCAATTGAATCAAATTGGAAGCAGAGAGTTCTTTTTTCATAATAAAGTTTAACGCTTCGATTTTTTTATTTTCTTGTTCTTTTCGATATCGAAACTCACGAAAGTCAAAAATTTGATCGATCAATCAAAAGATAAAGCATGGCTTGTTTGGTTAATTTTAGGAGAGGAGATAGCTCAGAGTGTAAATCATCATGTCATTATTGAGCAATTAACTTCAACTTTTGTCATTGCTGTTCCAGAGCATTGTGTTTAATTGAACAACTTTTGCAGAAATATGTGACAATGCATTTGAATTTTATAATAGCTACGATAGTGCTGTATTAGAACAGCGTCTTGAATTCAATTCGAAAGTCTTATTTCATTGACGGTTTAGGAGTATTTCTCTTATCGGTAAAAGAAGTGTAGAATTCATTATTATCACTATGTTCTGAATTCTTTTAAAAAATATGTTTAGTTCTTTAACATTAGCTTCTTCTAACTCGTGCCACTACTATGTTCAGTCTAATTATGAAATAAAAATGCATTATAGTTAATAAGTCTAAACATTTTGGTCCAAAGAAGCCATCAATATATAAATCCACCAACAACTATCTACATATCATAAAATAATTATTCTATTCGCTCCTTCTAATCCTAACCTAAATCTCTCTCCTCAGGTGGTTTGTATTCCAGCCCCAGCGCTTTAAATACATCTTCTTCAGTGAAACACACAACACCCTTTCCTTTCCAAACATTCTCATTATTCACTATGTTCGTCGGAACCAGTGTATGGTCACTCAGTGTATAACCTTTATTCCTCGCAAACAGCCTCATGCTCCGATTAAAATTCTTCGACCCCGTGAAATAAAGCACAGCAAAAGCAAACTGCTCTCTTGGATACATTTTGATGTCTATTCTTCTATGTATCCCAACCTCCTTCAGCATACACCATCCCATGTACATCTCACTTCCATAATGACCCACGCTTGGCATCGTTAGATGATCCGTAATCAGCTCGTCCTCCAAACTTTTAATTAATTTATACACAAACCCTTGCGTGCTCCCACCGTCCTTTCTCATCATAAGCAAATCGACATCTCCTGATGACGCCTTGCCTCTCCGATACGACCCACAAGGGATCATTTCGTAAATGCCTTTGATATCGCTCAATTCTTCGACTTTTTGCCGCACTCGCTTCACAATCTCTTCCACTTCAGCTCTCGGAATTCGCTTTTGAAAATCCTCAAAGTACTTCACTCCTAAAGCCTGGTCTTTATTTAATACTTCTGGATGTCTTTTCAAGTCCTCTAACGTCCTGAAGCCCATATTGTACCATTTTTTCGCAGTACCCGTCCCGGTTCCCCAGATATTGGAGAATAGAGTCAGTGTCTTGTGCTGCACGTCGTTCTCGACGACCCTCGCCTGACGCAAAGAGCCTGTCTTTAGGATCTCGCGGATCTTCTGCTTGGTCTTTTCGCCAAGATCAGGTATCTGATTTAGATCCTCCTCAGTTTCTATCTTCTTATGATAGCACTTGATCGAAGCGATCGCTTTGTTGTACCCAATGATTCTTCCTCTGTCCTGCAAGTTACTATAAGACTTCAAGACATTCTCGAGCTCTGAGATAATCAAAGCATTTGGATTCTCTTTATTAGACCCGATAAAACAAGTGAATTTCTCCTTCTTGGAGTTCCAAAGCGAATCGCGACCTCGCTGGCCGGGGTTAAGAATCTTTGGCTCTTTCACCTCAGTGAAGATGCCTTCGAGACTTTTATTCACGTGACTAAAGTCCTTGATTCCTTCGATTATGGTTCCTTCGAGGTCTTTCTCTGAACGGAACTCCTTCCTTAAATCTATCGCTTTGCTCACATGAACATCTTCGTCACCGAAAAACATTGGGTCAAACCCAGGAGGTTCGCTCTTCAGAGCTCTTTCATCTTTTATATCCTCCTTTTTCAATGAGCTGGGCTGAGGATTATCAGCGGGAAGCGGGTTGGTAAAGTTTATAGGTTTTGGTTCCAAAAAAATGAGTTCTTCATCATAATAATTCTTCCTCCAATTTTTGGTGTCCTCTTCCTTTGCAACTGGGACTGGCTGCTCTTCTTCTACTACAACGGAAGCGATTTCAGGCGCAGGTTTGGTTTCCTTTAACTTTGACTCGGCTACTTTCTTCTCATAGGAGTAGTCAAACAGTTCCTTCGAAGCCTTCATTAACGCAAACATTTTTTGAGAAAGCAAGTTTGTAAATTTGACTGGGAGCCGGACAAGCGCGACCCCTTCAGGCTCTAAATACTCCATGGTGATTTCATCGATTATGCGATTGCTTTGAGGAGCTAACTCCTTCGTTTCTTGAGGAAGCGGCTCTTTTTTAGGTTCCACCACTGCAGCGAGCTTGGAAGGATGTACCACGGTGTAAGGAGTTGGGTCAATATTCTGTTTTTTCTGAAAGGACATGCTAATCCACTCGCAGTCAACGAAATTAAAATCGGAAATCCTGTTAACATAGTTGAAACGTACGAGTTTTTCCAAATGATCCCACTTCATCTCCTTGTTTATGATGATAAAGACCCGTTTTCCTTTTATTTCTTCCCATGTGAAAAAATCTAAGTCAATTACTTCCACTTTTTGTTTAATGCACAGGTTTCTGAGAATTTCAATGCGTTTTTTCGTTAGCTGCACACCATAAGGAACAAATACGAACACGTGGTCTTCAAAGAGAGGAAGATCGGCAGTTTTGTTCTGAGCTGATCTGGCTGTAAGCAGGGGAAGCCTCTTTTTGTTTGTGTTCTTGTTGGGATTTTCTTGAGGAGGGTCGGTCCCTTCGTTTTCAATATCCATTTTTTGGTTTATTTATGAAAAATCAAACGCAAAAGGTCTTTGGACGAGTGCGAAACTTTGCGCCTTGAGATCTGTGTATGTATATATATACTTTTATTTTGAGTTGGGAATTCATCGATTAGATAGCACTGTGAACTATTATAAAAAATGGCCTTAGCTCTTAGGTTTTAATTATTTGCTTCTTTCGATAGCAAATAAGAATAAGATTCAGTAATTTGAAAAATCAATACGTTTAAGAGAGTGAGAAATAGTCTATGAATGAACTTGGATGAATTGAACATGGGACTTTTAGAGATGGAGTGTTCTGTCCATCAGGGTTTTGTGAAACAGAGGCAGCGCCGAATCGAAGCGATCGCGAGTCATTTCGAGTTTACTTTGAATGCTCTACCATGTGCATAGCATGGTTTGTTCGGAAATCGTTCGAAGTTCATAATTTTCAAGGAAGATGAGAGAATTTGTTGCCAATGCATTTCTTCGCTTAATTAAGTTTGCATCAGAGTTCAAGATTTTGGTTTTGAAAAGTCTCAGGTATTATGTATTCAAGTTCATTAGAGACACCTACCTACCTGTGTTCCTTAATATTTCATAAATACAATAATTGAAATTTTGAAGAGATATAGCTCCTTTTATCTTTCGAACCATCTTATTAGAATTGCAAAGAATAGACGCTTCATTTTCAGCCATTTTCGCTTCAATTTTCTGCTTATATGCTCAGTTTCACCAATAAATCCTGTATAAGTACCATTTAATCGGTATTTTAGATCTCGTCTTTCCAATATTTTATGTATGGGTAAATGGCAGAATTTTGACCCGTAAAAAATTTAATTCATCATTTCTACCAGATGAGAACATTAATTTTGACAGTGTATTTATGGCACTTCTACCCAAAATAAAACTATTTCCAGGAAACTCTACAGTAGAGAAAAATCGCCGGTAGCGAAGAATTTTAATGAATATTTCAGAACGAGCAGGCTAAAAAAGGAATATTTAATAGCTGTCTAAAAAAAAATAAAATACAACATAATTGTGATAGCAGAAATGTCACATTGTTCTCGGTAGACCTCTCTGATTTGTTTGTCCATGAAAGAAAAGAAACAGGTTCGAATTACTCAATGGCAACAAGTGAACCCTCAAAGGAAAATAGATTATTCCTTTAAATTCTATTTCTCAGAGTATCTGGGACACCATTTGAGGTTTCTCTCGGATTAACCTCGGATAGTCCCTGTTATTTGCGACCCATAGCTCTTTAAGTAATCATTACCAATGTGGCCGGTCTCTCCATATTTTCTCTATTTTCAGCAGTTTTTAGTTGCTCGCATCAGCACTTTTAAATGAATTCACAAAGTAAGTGCTAATTAGATGAATGCTAAACTCAATTCCATTCAAATGAGTAGCTTCAACGAGCGCTTAGTGGAAAATAATCGTTTACAAGCTATAATTTCCAAAGCATATATGAGCAACAAGAAGAGATGTTGAGACGGCATCTAACTTGATCCTCACATACATTAAAATCATTCTCAAGAAGTTGAGTATCACAACGCCTGCTACTATACCTCACAAACCCGTGAATCAGCAGAGTTGTCTTGCTGGAACCCCTTTCCTTGACCTAAACGAGTTGCAAAAATGAACTTTTTGAATTTAATTCAAGGATACACATCTGATCCTCAGATCGAACTGACTATTTTTTCAAGTAATTTTTAGTGGTTTTATCATTGGTAGCCTTTCCAGGCTCGAACCACTGCGCTGACCAATCTGCTCAATCTGCACATTTTTTGCCGTTAAATTTTTATATAAAATCATTTCGATTAAAGTAGCAGAGCGTGAAACTTTCAAATTTCAGAAAATTTCCAGGAATAAATCAGTGTTCACGAAATTTACGGTGTTTACTGCTCAATAATTCGAAAATAAAAATTAAACACTGAAGATATTATCAGATTACTGTTTAAAAATCTTTGATTATTTTTGCTTTGCACTGCGCAGCAGTGCTGAAGTGATTATAAAATGTTCTTCCGTCGTTTTTATTATAATTAAAATTCTTTGCACCTATCGCATGAGTTCAATGGAAAACAACCTCGCTATCAATGAGACTTTACAAGTCTTACCCATTACAACACAGCATTTCGGAGTAATGAATGGCATAATGGAGTGCGATTCTCGATTTTTTATCGAAGAGACTGAAACCGAAGTTGAAGAAGTCCAAATCCTCAGTTTAAACAATCATCAGATCGGAAGTCTTGGTGCTGCTGCATTGGCAAGCAGCGTTACTTGGACTCGGCTGACCCAATTGCACTTGATTTCGAATAACATTGGGGACGAAGGAGCAACGCTGCTCGCCCAGAACCGCACCTGGATCAGCCTCGAGATGCTTTTCCTCGCCGATAACAACATCGGGCCTGTCGGTGCCGCTAAGTTAAGCATGAACACTAGCTGGGAAAATCTTACAATCCTTTCATTATCGCATAATAAGCTCGGTGATGAAGGAGTTGAAAAATTCGCTGAAAACGTCAGCTGGAAAAACCTTCAAACCCTAGAGCTCGTCGCCAATGAGATCGGAGCTATCGGAGCTGCGAAACTCGCTCAAAACGAGACCTGGACCCAACTTAAAGAGTTGGACCTCGCCCAAAATCAAATCGGAGAGGCAGGAGCTCTGGAACTTGCGAAAAATGAGTCCTGGAAGGGCTTAGAAATGTTGAATCTTTCAGCAAATAGAATCACAGATATTGCTGCTGGTTGCTTAGCAACAAATGAGACTTGGACTAAATTAAAATTCCTGAACCTCCAGCAGAATGTGATCCAAGACGCAGGACTCATAGCAATTGCCACCAATAACATTTGGTCACAGCTGAAAGTTCTGTACCTGTCGATGAATCTAGTGGGAGATGAAGGAGTGAGCTACATGGCAGCAAACAATTGCTGGAAGGAACTTGAGGAATTAGACCTCTCCTATAATAATATCGGAGATGCTGGTATTGAGAAATTGGCCGAAAACGTAAATTGGACCAAGTTGAATGTGCTTACGTTGACTGGGAACAGCATTGAAGCACAAGGAGTCGTTCATTTGGCGAAAAATACGAGCTGGCTCAATTTGGAAGTCCTTGAATTAGCCGACGTGGTGGTAAACGATGAGACTGTTTTAAATTTAGTTTCGAATAAAAATTGGCAGAAACTGGAGTTTATCGAGCTGTGTGAAGATGGGCTTGCTGATTCTACACAGGATCTGCTGTATGGTCTCAGGAATTAAATTCTTCTTCGAAAAGTAGAGCAGCTTTGATAGTTTAGAATATTGCAATTTTCCAATTCTTTCTATCTTACTATGCTCATCTTTTCTGATAATGTAACTCTGTACAATATGCATGACAACCCTGTTTTTCTATTCTTTTGTCAATTCAAAAAAGAAAATTTTTTCTATTTGATTGCTCTTTGTTGGCATTACATGCCTTGTAATCATCTAAACCCTTAGATGGCAATAATAAACTCTTTTAGTCATGATAGGAGCTTGAGTTTTCCAGTAGTTAGTATTTGTGATCTTCATAAAATGAACAGCTCGATATTATCGCCAGTGCACGGTAATGATATCAGCACATTCCGCAAATCAAAGATCAGCTAATAAATCACTGAAATTTTGAGAAATCTGCAGTTTCCATTCTGTGTTCCAGAAATTCAAAAATTCTTTGATCACATCGGATTTTTATGAAAATTTATAATTTTTTTTAAAGTGGTATGATTGAATTCTTTCAGGTACTTTGCCTAAATTATTCTCTCAATACGATAATTAAAGCTATAAAATCCAGAAAGTATTGCTGCATTAACATCTCATAAAAGATTGCTCTGCAAAACACGATTTTTCTTGATTGTTACGGAAACGGAGAGTGGCTATTGAGTGTCTTTTCACTTCAATCTATAGCAATAGAATATAATAGTTTAGCCCAAGATGATTTGAAAAAATACTTGAATTTTAGAGGAAAGTCGGCTCGTCTTCTAATTTAATTTCTTGCATATAATACAACCAGCGACGGTATTATTAGTGTCCTAGATCCTATATGAAATCCTCACCGAAGATTTGCCGTCAATTTTTTATTAATTAAGAAAAAACAGCAGTCGATGGTCAACATAACCTACCACTCAATTCATTTTCAACACACCCACTTGCTTAATTAATTTAAGGTCTGATGAGACTTTTACAATTGTACTCAAGACAGTTCCAATTAGATTTGTCCTGTGGTAATGCTGGCATCGTTCTTTTCTTTCAAATCACCAGCCGCAGAAAACGTAAATATTACCCCTCCTTTTATTTTGAGAAGTAGCAAGCACTGCGTTTAATGTCAGAGAGCACATCCTTTATCAGCTTCTCTAAATCAGGTGACTCCAAGGTTTGCAATAGATAGCAGTTGTAATGTTGTCGATTTTTCAGTTGCATAGGTGATTTTGTTGCTAAATCACAAAGTCTTCTATTAAAACCATGGAAGGGCGGGTAGTACAGAGTTTGGAGCAGAGCTTTGATTAAGAGAATATTAGCTGCGCTTGGAGGTTTTCGAAAGAGGTCAAATTTGCATTGAGTGTTTGGCTCGTATAGATTTGGATGTCTGTTTTCAAAACTGTTTCCTACAGACATGAGTCTCCGTCATCAGAAACCAATCTAAGACTTTCGTAACGTCTTTGAGTCCTGAAGGGATGAGAGAAGGCTGAATATCGGTTTTAAACTTCATACAATTAAAAGATAATTGGGTTTATGAAATACTATTTCAAAGGCGAATCAAAGATATGAATATAAACAATTGAGTAGTTAATGATGTGAAGATCCAGTAAGAGAACGAATCAAAGATCTCTGCGTAGTTTATCCTGGCTAATGAAGCCTCAGCTGCTTGGTAGTTTCATTTTAGATGCGCAGACTGACAATATCAGTTCTTGCTCGAAACTTCATGATTTATCCAAGGCCTCAGAAAACCGTATGGAGTAGCAGATGAACAGAGAAAATTTAGGAAGAATAATGTTCAATAAGAAGCATTGAATTTTTCAAGAGTGCTCCTTTGGAATCTCTTATATTCAAAGAGAATAGCAGCTATTTGAATAGAAATAAAATAAATTGCAACAATACGGTATCACAAAAAATGTGTATCCATGCCAGAGAGAATATTAAGATTCTTTGAAAGAATGAATAAAAAAAAGTATTAGCTGGCTCGTGCTTTGCTACCCTCTGTCCTGTGAGATGTGCTTCCTGAACCTGCTTAGGTGTTTGCTCATTGCTGATAAATGTTCAGAAAAGAGTCCATTTTGGTTTTTTCGAAAGTACATATTAATACAAGTTTCAAAATTCCATAGATTTTCCCTCTCTCTCTAAGCCAAGAAAGAAGCGAGTCGTTAACATTTGAGGCTTTTAATATTGTTAAGGAAATAGTTCACTGTTGTGAAAATTTGCAACTCTCAATTTCTAATGCCTTAGAAATGCTCTGCTTGGTTGTATATAGGAAACTATTCCCCTCGCCGCTCATTTTACAACGAATTTATGCTTGCTTTTCTTTGTTGTAATATAAATAAACAACTTATTTTCATGATTAAGGCTTTTTTTTTCTATCAGTGGCATGAGTTTTACTAAAGTTCTTCAAGAACTTTGAAGTTCAGCAATTTTTTCCACTCATCGGATGCATGACAAATTTGCTCTATTAAACCCACAGACTTCCTGAGCTTGCTTCCACAAAGAATCAATATCAACAAAATCAGCTTGTAAAATTAGAGAAAGAGCAAACGAAAATAGTGTTGTGTCATATTCAACTTCTAAATCCCACTTCAGCATCTCTTTAGAATGATTCATAGTACACATACGGTATCAAGCGCAATCTCAATTAACGGTATTATCAAATTTGCTAAGGACTACTTACGGTATGAAAATGTTTTAGGTGGTAGTCTATTTAACTGAAAAACAATAATAATCAGCAAATTTCATCCAGAAGGCCCTTAACTATATATTATCGAAATCGTTACCATGCCTGTTTACAACCAAGCTGACTCAAAGCCAGAACACCTCTTCAAAATTGTGGTCCTTGGAGGAGCTGGAGTCGGAAAATCCAGCATGCTCGAGCAATACGTTGACGGCGTATTTCGGGGACAACAAATGTGCACAATAGGAGTCGATTTCAAGATCAAAAGATTGGAAATTGAAGGGAAAGGTGTCAAACTCCAGATGTGGGATACCGCAGGCCAAGAAAGATTTAGAACAATTACTGCAGCCTATTACAGAAAGGCTCATGGAGCTGCGATCATCTACGATGTCACCAGCAGGGAAAGCTTCGAGGAAATCGAGAAATGGGTTTCTTGCATAAGGCAGGAGGCGAGAGAGTCTAAATTGGTTCTGCTTGGTAACAAAGCAGAAATGGAAGATAAAAGGGTTGTCAGCTATGACGAAGGGTATCAAGTTGCTTCGAGCCTTGGCTTGAATTTTTATGAAGTGTCTGCGAAGACTGGACTAGGAGTGGCTGACGGATTTTATGATTTAGCTAGTCAGATGCTAAAGGCGAAAGAGGAGCAGGCATTAGCGGAGCCGGTAATTAAACCTGAGAATGATCAGCTCAAGCCACAACAGGTTAGTAAGGACAAGGGCCCCTGCTGCTAATATAAGGTTAATGCATAGGACTACTTCAAGGTTTGTTTCTGAAAATTCGTAATTTTTCATAACAATTCCGATGGAATATCGGTTTTATAACGATGAGAAGTGATTTTTACTTTGTTTCGTTATGTTCTGGAAAACCCAGGACGCAAGCCATAAATTTGTAAAGAAATTTTTTTCACAGAGAGATCGTTAAAAATGAAAAAATCCTCACAAGAAAATAAACTAAGTTTCACTTTAAGGAATTCAAATTTCCTTATAAAAGGGTTAATTATATGTTGGCAGTCCGCATTTTAGTTGTGTTTTCTCGGGTAATAAGCTCATATTATTAAAACAAACACGCACGCTCGCTACGAGGTATTGTTCAATAAAAACGAAGCTTCAAGAAACAACTTTTTATAGATGTCTGAGATTGCTTAACAAATTGTTTAACTTGCATTGAGAACTCCTTCATGATATGAGAAAATAATACGATATATAAGGTCCGAAGACACTGATCAGAATCATCAAACCAAATCAAGAGTATTAAATTAAATACTCAAGTTCAAAACCATCCAAGACCACCTTTTATTGCCTCTTAAAATGAACAACAGCTACGACCTCGAGCAAGGACTATTAAACAAATTTCCTCAGGACGTAAAAACAACTTTCTGGCCATCGAAATTACCTTCACATCAATTTAGACGGAGAACATTTTAGTCACAGTAGATGATCGAGAATCAAAGCAGCCAGAAACTATCACCAATTCGATTGTAGAGCACCAAAACAATAGTGCAATGGTATGAACTCCAGTTTCCTTCTTGAAAATCTATGTACTAACCCAAATTAGACCCAGAAACTGCCTCCAAAAGACTTGAATCTCAAACCAGGAAGGACATTTGACTGCCAGATCTGCTTCCAGTCCGTACACATCGTCCAAAAGATGCCATTGCCTTGCGATCATGATTTCTGCAGAGCCTGCTTCGAAAGCTTCGTCCGTCAAATGATTCAAGAGAAAAGAGTAAAAAACTCAATTGTTTCATAATCCTTATATTATCAGATCCGTTTACTCATGTGTCCTTACGACGGCTGTGACAACGAGATCACCGAGGATTTCATCAATGGTCTCTCTAAAGAATTAGGCCAAGCCTACCTCTACGCCAAGCAATTTATTTCACCGAATTTGCGAAGATGTGTCGGCAAGGACTGCGACAAATTTTTAGAAGGGTCAACGGAAAATCCTCATTTAATCTGTGAATGCGGAGGTGAGGTTTGCTTTAATTGTGGGGCTGAATGGCATCCAAATTATACATGCGAGCAGGTAAACGATCCAAACCATACCCCACAGCTTGTTCAAACGAACTCTTTAGTTCCTCGAGGAAGAATTGAAAAACGATCCCCAAAAGGAAAACGTCAAACTTTGCCCGCAATGTAAAATAAGAGTGATGAAAATCGAAGGATGTGATCATATCACCTGTTAGTAAAGAAAAAGCTAAAATTTTTTGCCATTAACCGTTCAAAGTGTATGTAAATCAGAATGGTGCTGGATATGTCTCGTAAGCAAACAGGAAGGACACGCTCCCACATGCAAACATCATGTTGAGCAAGTTGGTAAGAATAGGTTCTCTTGAAAACAGCTTTAATATCGTAAATTAGCGGAAGCAATACTAGGAGAAAGAAGGCAACAGGGAGCATGCAAGTGCATTCTGTTCTTTATCCTTCAAATAGTGATGGGAACGGTGATGTGTGCGTTGCTGCCTTTCGCGATTGTGCTATATTGTCTTGGGTGGCCTGCATTCCTATACTGTTTCGACAAAATTGAACATGGCAGCAGACCAAATGTTTGCCTCTTCATATTACTCTTCTTTTTGGGCATGCTTAGTGTTCCTTTAATAGCCTTGGCAATACCACTGGCGGTGGTCTTTTTGATCATAGCTGGTATAGTTGGTTTAGGAGCACTTGCAATGCATTTTTGTAAACTTCCTGCAATTGGGTTTTGAATGAAATGAAGTGCTGAAGATAGAGGTTTCTTTGCATTTAAAGTCTTTCATAATCTTTATTTTATGGTTTCATATTGGCTTTTTGATTGGAGAGATCATTTAAAAACAAATTAATTGGTGTTTGAATTCAACTTTTTGAAAGTCATCTTTTGGAAGGTTTCCCAGGCATGTTGAATATGATTCATAAGGAATGATTTTTTGATTTTGGAAAGAAATGTCTTTTGACGATTTTAATGCATGACAGTGACTGAATTTATATTAATGCCTAGTCTTGATTTGCTAGACCTTACTGATCGAGTATGTGAAAAAGGTTGAGCTCGAAAAACATCACTGAAAGGAATCAAATTAGCTATATATATATTTATTTGAAACTGCGCAAATTTTTTTCGTTTCCTCCGTAGATCTGTATTTAAGCAAGTGCTCTCGTCTCTAATTAGAATACGGACCTAAGTATTATAGTCTCAGGACCCAAAGTAATGAGGCCACAAACCGAAAAAATTTAACACTATCAAATAAATATTCATTCAATGATGATTTTATTACCAATACTGAATAAACATAAACAGACTCCTAACTTCCGATGTGAGTTGAATATAAATACACAATTGAGAAAATTTTCAAACATCCAACTGTCTCTGAAATTTCCATTTCTACAAAGTTAGGAATGCCATTTTGTGGTTACTTTTTTTATTTTAACTAAACACGATACAAAGAGAGAAAACGATTTTATGAAACTTCAAAATACTCATGACTACATCAAACAAAAATTTGTGTTTTTAGTAGGTTTTTCTTATTCAAGTGACCTAAACAAGCTTGAATAAAAGAGTTATTTCAAGAAATCTTTGAGAAATTCTCATAAATGCCAATAATTTCCCTAAGATACTCTAGGCAGAGAGGGAAAATTCAAAAAGTCCGCTTGAAATGCTGTTATATCTCTTTTACTGTCGCCTGTTTTCGACTTTCGAGGAAATAGCTGTAAAAGAGGTGGATTAAGTTTCAACAATTATGCCTCTGAATAAAAAATTTGCTCAGAGTTAGCAATATCTCAGTTCACGTGACAAATTAAGACTTCAGAAAGTTACCGAGTTGAGGTTATTGAAAAGTTGATTGATTACTAAATTAAGGAATAAAATTTATTCATTCTCAAATCAACAAAACAATCAACAGAAGATAAGAAAAATGCTTCCAACATACAATGAAAAAGCGGATTCATTCAATCTCGTCGACGAGGAATCAAAGCAATTGCAAGTTGAAACGCTTGGAGGCTCTCTAGAGAAATCATTAACAATTCTTGGTATTCTATTTTTCGTCGTAATCTGCCATGGACCCTTTTGAAATAGAAAACATCCCTTCACAGCCGAAGCTACTCGCCTGGTCCTCATGGATGGATAATAAGATTAATATTGCTGAACTCGAAACGAAGCAAGAATTTACTAATTTCGATGGAGCGAAACTCAACAAGCCTGATGGTATATTTCAGCTTTTCCATTTCTGATTCAAAATTCAATCACAATATATTAAGTGTACAGCTGGACTCACGTGAAAGAGATTGCCAATCCGGGACTTCTTGTTTCTGTTCACCACAACGAGTACAAATCCGCTAATCTAGAAGTGTTCGATGTTTCACGAAAAGGGCAAACTAAGAAAATATATTCATTCGAGGAAGTCTCTGGAAGTGGGATTTTCATTAATTAACTAATTAAATCTATATCATATTTTCTCCTTTCTAGTAACTGGTAATGGAGATGTGGCATATAACCCACGAAGGAGGTTTCTTGGAGCAATGTGTGTGAGAGGGAAGATAGCTTACCAGCTATACAGTTTTGACACATGGAAGTCCGATTGTATTGTAAAACTCATCCGAAAATCGAGATGGCACGCCCAATATAGTACTAGAAAATGTAGTTTACTAATAAATTTATTTCTCACTGTCGACTCATTTTTATATATTTATATCTAGACAACTATATCACCAGTCTTGATTTCAATCCTAATGGGGAGACTGTAGCAACCATTGACAAGTATGGGGTGTGCTTAATATCTGATTTGAGCACCAACAGTTATCACTTCCACTTGAAAATGGAGATGAAAAACGAAGATGGTAAGTGAAGATTTTTCAATCTCTATAATTTTCAACTTTCTTATTCGGCCATGATCAGGCATATCTCTTCTTAAATAATTTCTTGACAGAATCTTAAAATTCTCTTTCCTTTTAATAATTGCTCTTTAGATTTTGTAGGACGCTGTAGGTGGAGCACTAATCCTGATGAGCCATTATTATTTGTCAAGTATGATGAGAAACTCCTCAATATCCTAGATGTTGAAAAGAAAGATCTCATTTTGAAGAGTCCGGTTAGAGTTGATTCAAGAGGTAAACCAGCAGATTTTGATTTTTATTCTTCTTCTTCCTACAATTGGAAAAAGAAGATTAGCCATCTAATTTTAAATTTCGAACTTGTGTATTTTGGATGATTCCTGTTTGATTTGATATTCATATCTTTTAGGCATGGCTTACTGGATTGATGTATGTCAGAGCAATGGTACTCTGTTGGCTGCAGCTAGTGAGGATAAGAAGGTGAGAATATTTGACAAACGAATGTCACAGGTTGTCCAAACTTTTGATGACATTCACACAAGTACTATTTTCTGTTTAATAAATGATTTCTGACTTCTAATTGTTATCCGTTAGATCAAATCAATTGTGTGAGGTGGAGTCCAAGCGGTGATATGCTCGCGACTGCTTCATATGACAAAACGGCAGCACTCTTGGACTTCAAGACTGGAAAAAAGCTTTATAGTGGAAAAACATCAGACGGAAGTAAATTTACACTTGTGTGTGATTAATAAAGCTAACCCGATTTCTTCTTAGATCCTGCTATGTCTGTGTGCTTTATTTGAGAAAGAATCAGAGTCAATAATCATATGGGGAGAAAGTAGCCACAAGAAGAAACAATTTGGGAGAATTATCATGAATCACAATGAATAACAATTTTAGAACTAAATATTACAGCGATAATATTCTAGTCTTTATTATTTTCTGCATATCGTGATGCATTCGTCCAATCTGAAAACGAAATGAATAGTAAAGGAACAAATAAAAATTCATACCAAAAGCATCAGCCTGAGTTCATTATTATTTTGCTTACAAGAATTCAATTATAAGGGAACTTTAACTAAATAAGGGCCCGTCAATCCAGTGGATCATAAAAAAATGTAAAGGTATTTAAGATTTAGATTCGAAGATTCGTCCATGTCTCTGATTCGAACACGAACAGACCCCCTAACTATATCTCAATTTTTCTGCTTAACTATTCCCGAACAAGTCATAAAAAACGATTTATCTTTGCGTGTCTTTCTAAACACTTCACTTGGGTTCTCAATGTGAAAAAATATAAAAAGTGTGTGAGTCGCATTCTCACAAATACAAAATTAATTAAAATTTCGAAACGAAATCGAAAACAACCTGATGAGTTGTTTATATTGAAAAATCGCACGAAAAATTTATTCAAATTTGTACAAGCCTCAATTGTTTTGGCCTCTGAGTGCTTCAAACAGCGCTCCTATCTCCAAAGACGAAAACTCCTTTCCTTTCATAAACTCATGAGCTAAAATGGACATAATTGATGGTCTTTGGTCTGGATTCGGATCAAACATTTCCCACATCAGCTTCTTGAAACTCTCTGGAAACTCAGCATTGTTGCCAAATTTGACACTTATCTGTCTGTGAAACTTCCAGAATTGTTCAAATTCGTCTTGTCTCCTCAAGTTATATACTCTGTCTTTTTGATCAGCCTGAGAAAACGGCATATGGCCTACGACCATAAGGAAAAGAATCATGCCAGCAGCGAATAAATCAGCTTGCTTTGCAGAATATGACTTGCCCTCATGAATCTCCGGAGCAAAATATATTGACGTTCCGATTGGTGTTGTGAAGACGTTTCCGTCATCTATACCCGCATAGCCAAAGTCAGCTAATTTAAGGTTGAAATCTTTGTCAAGTAGGATATTTTCCGCTTTGATATCTCTATGGACGATATCTCTTTTGTGCAGATATTGCAAAGCACTGATTATTTGTTTGAAATAAGTGCGAGCTAATTCTACAGGGAAATAAGTCAGCTCCTTCAGCAAGTCAAAGAGCTCTCCTTGCTGAGCGTATTCCAAAATAATAACTCCAACGTCATTGGATCTGCGGTCAGAGCCACTGGATTTAAGGAGCGTATAGTGATCCTTTATTTCAATGACGTTTGGATGCTTTATTCCTCTCAGCAATCTAGCTTCGTTATTCATTGCAATGGAGAGCCAATTGCGGCTCCGGTCGTCCAGATCGAACACTTTGATAGCGACTTTCTCGCTGCTTTTCTCATCAGAAGCCAAATATACTCTAAAATGTTTGAGTTCAAGGAAATCTATAAAGAATGTTGTGTTACCTGGAAGACGCACCTTCTCCAATCTCTTTGATAGCCTTCCATTTCCCGTATTCTGCGAAATTCTTTTCAATGTTTAGGACGTTCATTTTAGATTTTATGAGTCTGACTTTTTGGGATTTGTTATTATAATTTCGTAATTCTCAGGACATTAAATAGGAAGAATCTGTTTTTCTTATTGTTCGAGAGAAAAGGAAGTTCTTCGTCATGTTCTTAAGGATCACAATTCAATCTCAGTAAATGGGTAGATTCTCTCTTTTGTTAATTTAATCCGATTTCTGGAATATATTATTCTGAAAATTGAATTGGGAACTTTCTAAGGGACTACAATCAATTAATTCTTTACTGATGGGAACAAAAAATGAAATCATTGCGTATTATTATGACAGCAATACGCCAGTAAAGACTAAATTTTTGGGAAATTTCGAAATTAATCGCTCTTTTATGCATTAGAACCATCCGTAGTCTAGATTCACGGAAGGTGGCTTGGAGTACTAAAATATAAAAGCAATTGGCGTGGCAATCTTTATTGAATTTACAAATAGCATGCTCTAGATAGAATTAGCAGCGGATCCTAAAAAAAATATGCACGGCTTTTGAGAAATACGTAAACGACATCGCTGCCGTATATTCCAACAAAATATCTGAAAAATCTAAGAATCTTCGAATTTTAATTAAAGGCAAAAGGCTATATTTCTTAAAATAGTAAATTTGAATCAGACAAATTGAATATTCCAAGGGGTGGCTGTCTCTTTAATTAAAATTCTTTTCGAAAAAAGCTTCCGCTCAGGTTGTATTTATTTATCTATCTATCATAAAGTATTTTCTGAAAAATCTGCCAAATGTGTATTTCGAAATTTTCTCAGAACCTCTTTTCAAAACTACTTTTCTTGAAAATGGCTTCTATTTTATGCTATCTGGATGACATATAGTTGACTCATTGCTCATGCCGTGATTGTAAGGAGCCGTGTACAGGAATAGTTCCGCAATTCAAAGTTATGAACCATTCTTTAAGTAAAGCAGCGAAGCGTGGCTTGGATTTTGACTGAGTCTACTGAACTATATCGTAGATTCAAATAAGACGAACATGAACTCATAGCAGGCTTGAATTACGAAAAGAGTCGGTTTCTGTATAAAATAAGCCAATAAATGAAAATGCTCTTTTGTTAAAAAAATAGAACAGTTAAGAATGATCTAATAATTCAAAGTGCTTGAATGAAGAAAAGAAAAGTAATGAAACCTGAATATTCTAACTGGCAAATCTTATGCTACGAACAAGTACTATTCCTCTTTCTAATGAGTAAGATTTCCGGTAATTATTCCAAATTGGAGGTCCAAAAGTCGTTTTCTCCTTTCCAAATCGAGGCTAAAAAGTGCGTATGTATGTCCTGGCCAACATTATTAGAGACACTACTTTCTCAACTAATTATCACTTAGACATATTGGAAAAGTTTTTCAAAATCAATTATTGAAGAGTCAAAGCTTCATAGCTTGGTGACTAATATTTGCGTTTTATAATTATAGAGTTTGAGGATACAACCACAATTGGGATGAGAATTTGAATTTTTCATAGCAAAAGCATGTAGTTATAATTATTGAGATATGAACTCGTCATATTAGAAAGATGAAATGGTTCTATACTCCACACTGAGTATTGTCTTGTTTCTTCAGAATATACAAAATACTCTTATTATCAACAATCATATCAATCGGCAAGATCGCAAAAACGAGGCGACAATCTAAATATTGGCGTGTTATTCTTCGATTGAAAGGTCTCCAGATAAAGAAGAGTAGACTGGACATCTGCAGAATTCCCACGATCATAAAAATCGTCAGATTCCATTGAAGTTTAGACATTATCGCGGATAAATTCGCGCCTGCAATTTCCATATTAAGAACGACCGTGTTATCAAGTTCGATTGATATAGCTGTTCGATCACCAACCAGCGAAGATTGACTAATAGCGAACGCTGTTTCGAACGTTGGGGTAGTCGTAAACTTTGTGTAGATCGATACAATATACTCATAGTACTTTTGAGAAGTTGCTGCGAAGCCTAACTCAGCCGCATTATTGAATGACGTGTGACACGCTTTATAATTCGGATAAGTGATCATATCATCGCAAACAAGGATTCCGCTAATGTTATGATACCTCTCCTTCAATGCATCGGTCGCTTCACTGTTGGACAACAGAGTATCTTTCACGCTTTGCATCATTCCTACGATAGCTGTGTTTATTTCCTTATATCGGTTCATCACGCGATCCAGAATCGTGGTATCATTCAAAGCTGCGGGATTATCGTATTGATTATAATGCGACATCATCAAGCCCAGAGCATATCCTGGGTAATGAACTGCGCTAGAGAGCAAATCAATATTTTTGATGAAAGGGATCGTGAGGCTTGTCTTATGCTTGAAATAGATATTGGCTATGGCGTAGTAGCTGAGAATATAAGTCATTGGGACCAGCATGCAAATCAAAATCGAAAGCAATGGAGTTTGAATCGTTTTTGCAATTTTCCTTTTGATCGTAGTACTTTGCTTTCCCGCTGAACTCGATTTTTTCTTCGCCTGATCAGGTATCAAAGCCTGTATTTCCACACATCGGTCTTGCAGTCTGACTCCAAAGCAGGCTTCGTAGTCAGCATGAAGCCGTTTTAGATTGGAATCAATTAGTCCTGTTGGAATCGTCAGAAGCTGCTTCATCAAATCAAATTTCCTTTTTTCGATTGCTTTGATCACCAGAACGAAAACGAGAACAATATACAACGTAACCGCGACTCCAATAATCAAAACCATGTCAAACAAATCCATAATAGAGTCATATTGCAAATAGAAGTCAGAGAATAAGGTCACTCTCATTCGCTCATAGGTATTGATCAAGGAATCTGAATGTTGCCGAAGCCAACTAGTTTCAGATAAATTTGCAGTGAGGTCAGTGAACTTCGTCCAACTGAGTTTCCAAGCGACTCCCATGAATAACTTTGATGCGTCGTATATGGATACCGGCGTTGGTGTCTCTTCCATTCCTTGTCTGGTAATGCTAATATCGTAGTCCGACCACTTGAAGTTTGGAGAGATGCTAAGAACATTGAAATCGACCATCTCTTCGTTGTAGGTCTCCGTAAACCTCTGGATTTTCTGCTGGAAATTAGCTGCTAGTGTCACCGCAAGCGAGGGACCCATGGAGGGTGGGTATAAACCTTTATTCACTCCTACAGAAAGCTCCGTGGTACCGGAAATAGACTTGACAACGGACGTAAGATACGAAGGGAATGGCGCCACAGTTGCAAACTTCGAAAAACGGTCGTACCCTTGGCTTAAGACGACCGAGCTGACAATAGCTAGAATTACAAGCCCCAGAACAGATATATGTCCCATAACATTCACGGCTATGAGGAAATAAGGGACATCTAGTTTACTGATGAGCTGCTTCATCCTTCTTCGTCGATTACTCAGTCTGGATGATGTGCCCAGAGAAGAATCTCTCTCGAAGCGCTCTTCATTTTTGTTTGCTACAATTCTATGTGTTGTTTTGGATGAAATTTCTCCAGGGTTAAGTCCCCATTCAAGGAGTTTTGCGTCGTTAGAAACAGAATTTTCTGATTTGTCGTCGGCTCCAGTGAGGTCAAGTGGAATGAGTTCACATGAGACAGGAGCGAGCTTGGTGAGTCCGTCATTCACAGGTAAGTTTTGTGCTGATAGCTGCTGGTCGTGGGAAATGAGAGGTAACCTTGTGCTTCCCATTGAGCTTCTGTTGACTCGCTCCTGTACGTGGTTTATGGTTATCCTGCAGTAATTAATATTGAAAATTTCAAGCTCATCGAACGAGACAGTATATTTAGCAATCAACTTCGAATCAGCCTTGAGGATGTTGATAGGAGAAGTCTTTACATGGTTTCTAGGAGTGGCCTTTCCTGGGGTTTGTTTTTTAGGGCTCGTCATCAGCGACGCAATCTTTTCAAACTGAATCGTCCCATTAAATTCGAAACTTTTTGTTGTGTTTTTCGACAGAGCTGCCTCAAGGCCTGGAATCATCTCTTGTATCTTAAGCCCGTCCATCAACTGAGCAGGAAGCTCCTTCTGACTTGTATTTGTTATTTTCCTAATCGTCTCAAGCAAACCATCTGAAAATCCAGCTAATGCAAGATCTCCAGCATCACAAAGAACATAATTTGAAGTTTTTGTTAATGGATAGACGTAAAATACCACAGCCAGCTCGCTTTGGAATAAGAGATCAACAGAAAGGAACGCTTTGGCCTCACAGATGCTTCCACCAGCTTGCGATAGCCAAACCTTACACCAGAAATCCCTCCGATGTGTTGAACTTGGCTCAACAAATTCCATTACAACCTCTCTGAGTCTCTGCACAAAAAAACTCGGAAAGATATCTTCGAGGTTAAGCTTTGAGAAGGCTACATTTGGCGAAATGCCCAAAACTTTATGCGTATTGCTTGAGCAAGCGACTCCCTGGCCCACCCTCTTCTGATCGAGAGAAAAGGCCATGTAAAACAAGCTCGCATCCGCATCGATGTTGGCGAATACCTTTCGGTCAGGACACATACTCTCGTTTTCATAGAAATTTCTTGATCTTATCAGCGCTTCCTGAAACATCGTGATTTCAAACTCTACAGATTGCTCATAAAGGAAAGTCTTGATGTATTCATAAAGGTTGAGCGTTCCCAAATGAATGCAGTCTTCCTTTATTTGCCGTTTGATCTCGTTTAAGATCTTGTCCGCGTCGCGAGAGAAATTCAAAGCCAAGGACTTAATCGCGGAAAGATCGCAGGCAGGTTCAGCTAGTTTATAAAACAGTTGAGCACGGCTTGTCACTAAGTTTTCTGTCCTTTTCAAGAGGTTGTCATAGGTGTTATGGATTTTCAAGATCTCGTCCAATGACACTTCAGATCTGAATTCGCTATGAAAATTATCTTGTAAGTCTTCAAGAGTGACATGCTCAGCTGTAGATAAGGAACCATTTAAAGCTTTTTTCGTTTCGCAGATACAAATCATGGCTTTCATTGGGTTTTGGCATGCAACTGCAAGGAATTGGATCTGGGACAGTCGAATTTGATATGAATCGGTGCTGGTTGTGTTGACTATGATAGAAGCATATTGCTCCTCGATAAATTTGAGCACCTTGGGCTTTAAGTATGTTTTCAGAGGATATTCAGAAGTTTCAATGGGCATATCACTGTTGAAAATATCCTCGCTCAAGGAGTTTTCGAGGATCGTTTGCATTATTCGAATCATTTCATAATTCGGTTTCCTTAGAGCCGTGAAGTGTAAGTAAAGACACTTCAGCGCCAGGTCTTTGATGTTTCTTTTAGAGGAAATTTTCTTGAGGTTTTTATATAATAACTCCAGTAGGATCGTTTTGCCATTGACGAAAATCTTCGCGATAAAGCCAATTACCAGTAAACTTGGCAAGCCTCTTGAGATGGTGAATTGGGCTAGAACGTTAACGACGAGAGTATAAAAAGAGGCAAAATGCATCAAAATGTGAAGTCTTTGACATTTTTGCTGGACGAACTGAGGAAGAATGAGTGATTTTGAGACCTTCAACAGAGTTATAATCAAATAAATGATCGAGAAAGCAATCGTAGAGGCCTGGCTGAAGGAGCCGTTAACTTGCAATCTCATCATAAAGACAGCAATGAGCAGAATCACGAGATTGAACCCTTCTTCTACCCCGCTAGTGTTGGAATAAGCCGGCTTCGAATATGGCAGAGCTACCTTGAATCTGGCCCGGAATACATTATACCCGCAGGCCAAGACAAGTATAGCACAGGCCAACAACCGAGACTCAAGAGGGCGATCCTTTACTATGTTGTTCGCGGCAACAATTAAAGCCGGAATCAAGAGCACGTGTTTTTGGATCATAAACACAATTGTATTAGCCTTCTGAGCTCTTTCGCTTATGGTGCGCTTCTTGATATATTTGAAGATCCAGATGGTCTCAAGTAGCACTATGAGACCGAATATAACCGTAAAGATAATTAAATTGGTTAGCGACTTCAATCCAAAGATTCCAAGAAGTCTAGTGAGAGAAATAACTCTCAATATGGGAGAATCAAAAGGGGAAGTAGTGGTCGAATTATCGACAAATACGCTTGCGTATTGAAGTTCATATAAGATCAGAAACCCCAGTCCTGCTTTCTCCGTGATTACGGAAGGTCTTTTAGAAAGGTAAAACCTATAGACCAGCTTGTTATATTCTCGAAGGTGTTGGAGCATTGAGTTTTGCTTTGGTATTGTCTTAGGCTTAAAAAGTTTATAAAGTCGCTGAAAGCGTCGTGTATTTAAATAGTAAAATACCCTAACGATAAGTCCATATATAGGTTAGTTGAGATTCTTGCTTGTATGAAAGAACTTCGAACGCTGATGGTTTCTATACATGAATGAACTAATAACCAAGCACGCAAATTCTTCTTTTAATAATTTCTCAAATCGTTATAGACAACAAACTATTGAAACCTTTCAAAATTAATCAACAAATTGTATTCTAAATATTTATTTTGGATTTTATTGATCGAGAAGAAAATGCAATTCACTTTCGACTTATTTAATTAATTTAGAAAACCCATCGGAAGGCATTCTGCTTTGATTTAATTCGCTTAATACCTACCGTAAGTTGATAATTAAATAGAAGGATTTAAAAATTTCCCGGAAACTTCTTTCAAGGTCGTAGTCTTCATTAGAAAGCCTCCAATTTTGCAGGTATTTCTTTTGATTATAGCATTCCTGTGCTGAGCTTGATGACGAGTTAGATTCATCATTTAGAGGCTATGGAAATATTCTTGGTTAAGAGATTTTTCTTGTTGAATTAGCGGCTTCTATGTTGAGTATAAATTATCAAGTCGGACGGTGGCCTTCTGCTGGTAATAACCGCAATAAATTAAAAAATCATCAGTGCAGTGTGGAGAAATTGGATTATTATTATTGAATACTTTATTAAACTTGATAAATTTGCAAAAACCCTCATTACTGAAAAAAATCCCTCAAATAAAAAGAAAATACCTCAATTAAAGTTGAAAAATATTTTTTTTTGAAAGTCAGCAGAAAAAGCATCCTTTTGAAGCAAAATCTGTGTTTTGAACGTCATAGTCAATGAAATGTTCAAAGTAAACGATAGCATGAGAGAGCGAAATGAGATTCCAAGATTTTTGAAAGCGTTTCGAATGTGATTTTAATTTATTAACAATTGAGATTCATATCTCCCGCATTCTTTCCAAATCCGCAACTTAACTCCGAAATTCGAGGTTGATTCAATCGATAGAGTGGGTTGTAAATTCTTGGATATCAAGCACACATTTCTTTATTAGACTATGCTACTTTAGAGCAGTTTCACTGGTGATTAACTATTAACTGCCTTCATGCTTTCATTCCATTGTGGATCAAATTGAAAATAGGGAGGCTTAGTGTTAGTGAGTGAATTTTGTTACTGTTAAGAGAGAATTGAGGAGATTATTCGATTCGCAGTAGCCATCTCTTTTTATTCTGACAGTGAAGAGATTGCTAGGTTCTCTGAGAACTAATTCCAAAAAAAAATTACCAGAACCTAGGAATGCGGGAGAATCTATAAAGAGCAGGGTTTGGACTTGAGAAATTTATAGCACAGCCATTTCTGGTAATAAAATCATATCTTTTCCTTTTGAAATGATCGATTGGAAAACCCTTAAGGAACTTGCCCAAGCATGAGAAGACACCGAAATTCTTGATAATAAGGAGAATTTGGAGTTGCATATAGAGATCATGCTCTCTTTGAACTAAATTATGGATTTCACCGTTAACTACAGATAGATTACCATTAATGAAGTTTATTCATATCTCAAGCTTGCCATGATTCTTCTTTCCAAAGATCTCTGGTTTCTTCAGCTGTTAAGTTGGAGCTACTCATCATTGAAGGGGAAAAATTTTCGACATACATCAGACTTAACTTTCATGATTTTTGAATGGATTCCGACTCGGCCGCATTATGCTAACCAAGAGGCGATTTAATGCCTGAGCATCATTACTGATCGAGGAACAAGTTCCAACCTGACATTACTTTTTTCTCTTTCTCAAAAAGCATATCTATTTGTTGAATCAGTTTTGATTTGGTTATCTCTTCGATTGATAAGGCTTATACTTAAATTTAGTTCAGAATTCAGAAACCAGGATTATTTTCGAAGCAACGAATTGTGCTACTATAAAGTGTAGATATATATTACAGTTGATCAAATAAATGAAATGTAACTAGTTAGGACTAATATGGAAGTTTTTGCCCTTCTCTGGTAGCACATTCCATATATCTTCTATGTAATCCTTCAAAAAATGGCTGCAAACGATTCAATTTAGTCAGAATCTCCCAATTACTGAGCAAACTCGCTCTCAACTCCTTCTCGTTTGAAGGAGCATCACTCGCCACTCTCTCCTTCAATGCTGACCATAAATTTTCGATTATATTCAGGTCAGGTGATCTTTTAGGTAATTTGATTAGATTCAATTTCTGTTTCATCACCCATTCTTCATTCACCTTATGCGATGGATGATTATCTTGAAGAAAATAGAATTCGCCCTCAGGATATATCTTTTTCATCTCTTCTTTATGACGTGTGATAACCTCTCTAAAGAGATCTCCATTCATGTTTTTTTCATAGATGTCTAAAGAGGTTGCTCCTCGTGCGGAAATAGCTCCCCAGCAATTTAATTTAGTGTTCTCTGTGGCGTTCTTCTTTCTAACTTTGTCAGTGCCAAATTGCCAGGTTTTGGTTTTGTGAGTTAGATTAAGCACGATACCCATCTCGTCAGAGAAAAATGTGCTATAAATTAATTTCCCATCTTCAGAAAGCATTTTCTTGCAGAAGTCCATCCTGATCACTCTCTCTTGCTCTGCATATATGACCGTTTTATCAAACCCTTTATATTTGAAGCCGTTATGGGCTAAAATATCACTTATTGAAGTCTTTGAAATCCCAGATCGCGCTGCCAACTTTCTCAGAGAGGCTCCTTCGGGATTTTCGTTAACCATTTGGATAATCTTGCTTTGAATATCTTCAGTAATAATTTTCTTACGTCTATTTTTCTTTCTGTGGAATCTAATGTCTTCACCGTGCTTGGTCCTTGCTACCCAGTGATAAATAGTTGTTAACGATCGATTGATTATCTTCGCTATTTCTTGAGCATCTAACTGCGCGTCGAAATGAAGGACTAGGAATCGTGTTTTGTCATCAATGTTAAATTTTTCACACATGAACGAAGCTATGGTTTATTATGAAGCCAATTATTAAACTTCTTGCATAATGTCCTTCATAAATGGTTCTAATTTTTCGAGCTCAATTTCAGCTATATGAGCCATCAAACAAAATCTCCTATCTTTCTCACAAATTTACATTTCGATTAAATTTTGGCGCAGTTTTCTTCAAATAAAACTTCTCTTCTACTAAATTTTGTTGATTAAAGCTGAAGCTTAGTTCAATGGAAGCGAAAATGAAAATACGATTACAAATCTACCCTTATAGCACAGAAAATAGATTAATTCAAGTTGGAAGATAATCTTCTGCAAACCCATATATTTATATATTCAGACATAAGCTCATTCTTCCTTCACTAAACATTTCATACATCTCCTCTGAAGTCTTTCAAAAAATTGATGCAGTCTGTCCACTTTCGTTAGCATCTCCCAATTCCGCAATAAACTCGCTCTCATCTCTTCCTCACTCGCCGGAGCATCACCTGCGACCCTCTCCTTCAATGCAATCCATAAATGCTCGATTATATTCAAATCCGGAGACCGTTTAGGCAATCTAATAAGGTTCACTTTCTGCTCATTAATTATCCAATCCTCATTCATTCGATGCGTCGGATGATTATCTTGTAGTAGATAGAACTCGCCGTCAGGATATAAATTCTCCATTTCTTCCTTATGCCTCTCAATGACTTGTCGAAAGAAATCTCCTCTCATCCCTTTTTTATAAATCTCTATTGAAGTAGCTCCTTGTGCTGATATCGCACCCCAACAGCACAGTTTAATATTTTCAGCTACACTCTTCTTTCGCATCTTTTCAGCAGCAGGTTGCCAGGCTCTGGTTTTATGTGCGTTGAGTTCAATGCCCATTTCATCCGAGAAAAAAGTTCGGTAGATAAGTCTGCCTTCATCAGAGAGCATCTTTTTGCAAAAAGCCGCTCGATTCATTATTTCCTCTTCGTCGTAGATGATGCGCTGATCAAACCCTTTATAGCGGAACCCTTTTTTAGCAAGAACGTGCCCGATTGAAGTTTTTGAAACTCCAATTCGTGCTGCTATGTTTCTTAGAGATGCGCCTTCCGGATTTTCGCTGACTAATTGAATGATTTTGTTTTGGGTGTCTTCAGAGATGATGTTAGTGGTTCTGTGTTTCTTCTTGTGTAGCCTGATGTCTTCACAGTTCTTGGTTCTGGCCTCCCAATTGTATATGGTCGTCAGAGATCGGTTGATAGCTTTTGAGATTTCTTGGGCGCCCATGTGAGCGTCGAAGTGAAGAACGAGAAATCTTGTTTTGTCATCAATTTCGTATCTTTCGCACATTAGGTAACCCCTACAATAATATTATAATAAGTACGAGTATGGTTTACGTTAGTATGGGAGATCTCCAATTTTTCGAGCTTAGTCAGAGTAACTTGAATCTGCACATTATTTTCATTTGTAATAAATAAAATGTGAGAAATTGTAAAAGGAAATTTTTTTAGAAATTGCCATTCAATCGAGTAGATAGCAAGAGCTGCTACCAATGTACCATAGCAACGATCGAAAGTATAAATTATTGCACGCCTTATTTATCGTTCCTTTATTTCATCATGACCGTTATGCTT
>ENA-UOTZ01000630-UOTZ01000630.1-compost-metagenome-genome-assembly--contig:-NODE-630-length-29309-cov-15.964354_pt1 | contig 29309 bp, 19 predicted proteins | sample MGYA00238144_ERZ746983 | MGnify/ENA primary metagenome ERZ746983 (study PRJEB28759, sample SAMN06268863) | compost metagenome | isolation source: single cell | place: USA: California, Emeryville, Joint... | reverse complement strand
TACTTACGCTCCTCATTTCATTATTTTGAACTTTTATTTTTAGTAAACATTGAAACTTCCAAGCAATCACTCAAGTTTTCTGTAGCTGGCGAGATTGGAGGCGGTTCTATTTCTCTTCGAGCCAACGCCAGAGAGAAAAAAGACGAACAGACATTCTTACAGATAGAGGAACCTGTCTCTCTATCATTCGCTTTGAGATACCTGAATTTATTCAACAAAGCACAAAGTTTGTCGCCGCAGGTTGTATTATACATGGCTTCTGGCGTTCCGCTCGTCGTCGAATACAAAACTGATAAAATTGGATCTCTCAAGTTTTATTTGGCTCCGACAATAAACGATGAAGATATGTAAATAAAAAGACGGTACTGTGTACATTATTCAATTATTCTCTTTTTAGATCCTAAATAATGGCTGCTTTTCATTTATTGCGCTGCTGCTAATGTTGTGTATTCTCATACTATATATTCTACCTCTTACCAGAAACACCATAGTTTGTGCTATCTATTAGGATCTGTGTGAGAGATTCAGAAATCTGAGTATTATATGCTTATTTTTGATGTGCTACTAATCGATGAATACCCTTATGGAATTTGACTTCACTCTAAACAGATAGGGAACAAAAGTACAAGCTCTTCACACATAGCTACTAAATTTACTTAGCTTCGTCGTTCTTTGATTCTTCAGCGTTGCCATTTTCTTTTTTGTTTCTAGTGAACAATGAAAAAGAAACATGTTGAACAACTCCCTCTATCCAATATTTTACGGGCTTTTAGACTTTGATTTTGATTTCGATTTAGATTTGTCTGATTTCTTCTCCACGGAATAGCTTGGACTTCTTCTTTCTCTTCTTCTTGAGGTTGATCTCGATCTAGATTTGCTGTCTCTTCTTTTTCTGTCTCGTGAGTCAGACCTACTTCTTCCTCTACAATAATAATCTTTAAAAACCCTGAATCCAGTAGGCAGTAATCTACCTTCTTGAACGATTTCTTCTTCCGCGGTCACGTGAATCTGATCTGCTTCTGCTTCTCCTTCTTCTTCCTCTGTTAGCATTGCAGTTAGCATGGAAAGGAAAAATGAGGTGATGCAGGATAGATCAATGAATAATGGGGATGATGATGATAATTGCAGGGACAACTAACTATCTATTGCAGAAGGCAAAACTCCACAATAGTAGTAGCTATATTCGATATACAAAGCTTTCTGGGGAGGTGGTGGCGAAGAAAAGGAGAGTAATGTGAGTAGAGTCGAGGAGGTAATCGATTTTGAAGAGAGAGGGAGGGAGAGTTATGAGGCGAGGATGATGGAGGAGTGGATTATTCTTTAAAGAGCAAGGAGTGAAGCGAAGAAGATAGATGAAGATGATGACGATGGTAATAACGAAGATGTGTAGGGTGCGAAGATGGAGATTATGAGGAGGATGGTGCAGACCGGACCCCCCAAAAGCTTTGATATCGTTATAAAATAGAAGGAATATAAGAAATTTACTCCCGAGCGCGGGCGAAAATTTAGGAGATCGGCGATGGTTGAAGAGCGATATAACTCAGAAGATATATCGTAAATCATCCGATCAAGTGAAGAAAAGAAGAAAAATGGAATCTGCAGTGTACCTGTCATCATCTCTCCTTCTAACACATTATTAGGCTCAGCTTTCTGAAGCATTTTATTGAGAATTACCTGCGTCCTGAGGCCTTAGGATCAAACTTTCCGGATCTCTTGCTCCATTCAATATTGATTCTCAAACCGCCCATGTTTTTATCTTGAAGTTCAGCTTTAGCGTCTTCTGCGTCAGCTTCTTTGTCATATTCGACGAACGCGAAGCTCCCCTATTTCAAATAATAGATATTAAGCATCGATATTGAAGGGAGATTTGAGTAAAGCAGGAACTCATTAGTTACTCTCTGGTCGATCTTGCAATTCCCATAGTAAGAAAAGGCTTTATCAAGATCTTTATATGAAACGTTTCTGGAGATATTTCCGACAAAGAGACTCATACTGGAAATTCCTTTTGCCAATCTATTTTAATTATATTCAAATAAGTAATATTTTCTCTCTTTTTTTGGAGCCTTGAACTCTCAATTCAGTGTTAGACCGAAATTTCCATGTATTCAAAATCGTTCAAGAATTTTTGTCGGAAAAGTGGTTAGAACAGAGCTAGCTATGATTCATCAGAGATTTTTTTTCATCAAATTATAGATAATTGAAAATGGGTCGCTGGAATTCTGCCGTAAAGAAGTCAATTTACATAAGGAATTTTCTTTTTTATGGAAAGTAATAGCATATTTTTACGGATATATTGTGGAGGAATAGTTTTTGTTCAAAATAAATGTAGAAATAGTTTCTATCGTCCTTAGCAGCAAAAATCATCAACAATAATCTCTTCAGAGGCGCAGTTCATAAAGATTTGCTTTAGTTGTTGGAACAATTTGGATTTCTCTTCTGGCGCTTTAAAATATGGCGCAGAGATTATGTAAAGTAAATTCAACTAGATCATAAAGTATATACTATTAAAACGGTCATGATCATTTTTAAGTATCATTTTCAAATACAAAAGTGACTTTTCTCTTGGTATGCTTCCGCGAATGAACATGAGAAAACAGCTTCGTCATTAGTCCTGGGATACTCTGTATGTCTTTTTCAAGATCTGGATTCAACTTGCTGATCTTGTCAAACTCTTCAATAAACAGCGTCTTGCAGCGATCTGACACGCAGTTATCTACCATAGGATGCCTTTCCAGTAATATAAGCATTTTCACCACATTAGCCTCGTTAAGTTTCGCCAGCATGTCCTCTTCGCATTTTTGCTTGAGGTCAGACACCAAGTACTCATCCGCCAGCAACATGAGATCAAAAACATCGAAAATATCCTCAGGAAATTTGATATCCCCACAATACAACCACATTATCATCGAGCGGAATAGCTCAGGATTTTTGAAATCGATATCAATAGTATTGGACTCCGTCTCGAGCATATTGGAAGTAAACATCGCGTTGAATTTCGCTGATCTGCTCACAAGCACACACTTATGAGCTTTAATGAGCTCTTTTCCGACTTTTAAAGTTACATCAGTGAATATGCCCGAGTTCAGCAATGTTAGGAAGGAAGACTTGAGTGAATTTTGTGGCTGGAGGTTAAACTCGGATGTGTGGAAGACTTTTACATGGCAATTTGACATTATACAGATCTCAGGGCTAACGTCTCGGCCACCGATCAGAAAACGTAATGATTGGTAAGCTATACCAACGATGCCAGCGAACTCGTAGCAGTAAGATTGGAATTGTCTAGGTTTGGAAATGGGGATGATTTTATAAGAGTTTTTCAGGAGTAGAATTTGGGTTTTGGAGAGATTGTAGAGGTCTTCAGCTGCCTCAAAGACGATGTCGTAATTTTCCTTGGCCTTTAACATTTCGCAGTATTTAAATAAATTATTGAATTTGAAAAAAATTTATAACATATTGCTGACGTTTCACGAAAAAGAGCTGTAGGAAGCAGATTTTGATATTTCATTGGTTCAGATGGTGAGAATGAATGATGATTATTCAAGCAGAAATACATTTAGAGATATAGATTGTAACAGGCTCTGTGTAAAATCAATTATCTTTACACCAAAGAACCCCAAATACTGTTGTAAAAATGATGGGATTTATTCCTGATAAGCGGATTCAAATATTGGAGATTCAATTAAAATGACTTATCTCGCCACAAGCTCCAAAAACTAAAGTAGGTAGTGGTCAGTTGTTGTCGCTTTAAAAATTTGATTTACTTTGTTTGTTTCCTCATACTTCGAGTTATCCCAGCGTCTCAGAAGTCCTTTGACTCTCGCATTCTTTTCTCTCTTAGATTCTTCACCCGGATTCGATATTGACTCTTGCGCTTGGGTCTGATTGACATTTGTGTTTGTAGGCTAGCCAACAGTTAGTGGGAAAGCTGACAGAACGAAAAAATACCTGAACCATTCTTCGAGAGGAGGCTAGTTTCGGATTCGTCAGGATATTTGTAACTTTATGAGGGCGAACATTAGCACAATTAATAAGTTCAATGGAATAATTACTTTGAGTCATTGGATCACTTTGGCAGGCCAAGCAAACTCTTTGTCCTGTTGAATAGAGAAAACCGTGTCCACAACCATAAGCCACCGGCCTTTTCTCTCCGTTAGGCCTATAAACTAATCCATCGAAATTTGAAACGAATTTCGGATCAATTCCTTTATTCTAGTAATTTTTTCAAAGCACTAAGCACTAATTCAATCAAAATTTCACTCACTGCACTATAGAACAATCCAATTCCCATCTGAGTTATATCCTCCTCGATCAATTTCTTCGAGACCATTAAAATTTTATTGCCATACTTCTTGTTGTCAAGGATCTTCAACAAAAAGCCTTTCAGTCTACCCAAACTGAATTGGGAGCTTTTGCTGTTGAGCTCCTAAGCAGAAGGAAGGAAAATCACATCACATTCGGTTACTCTGCTGAGAAATTTACCTCGAGTATATTTTCGAGAGGAAGACAGTTAACCATAGCAGAGAGAAGCTTCTCAAGGAAGGCATCTATCACCCGGCCAACAATGTCGGTTTTTGGAGTATTCCAACCGTATTTCACACCCATGTTTGTCTCAAACAATGAAATCTTTTCCAGCAAGCTGAACCAAATTGCTTGTCTCTATGAGTATCATCGAAAAGGATGAGACGATTTGTTGAGATAGTTTATTTGATTACTTCGCCTTCACCGTCATCGTTCTCTAAAAGCGCTGAAATACAAATTCCTAGAGGGTTTTCAAGTTTTTCGATATGTTCGTGGGTAATCATAGGTTTCTTGTCAATATATTTAAACGCAAGCTCTTCGAAAATCTTGAATGAGAGTTAATCAGCAAGTCGAAGTGGAAATAAATACTTCGAATTGGAGTTGAACAGCTGTTTCAATTCCGTTGGTTCCGCCTCTCTTCTGCTCGAGATAGGCCCAAGCTTCTTTTATCTGATACTTTTTGCAGATTTCAAGGCAATCGTCTTGAGGATAATCAAACGCTTTCAGCGTCTGAAGGATTTTCTTTCTTCGGTTAACTCCATTGGGTCCCTTTTGCAATCGACAAAGCAACTCGATATGTAGCACGAGCAACTTATCATCAACCCAATCCCCTTGTTGTCGTCCTTCTAGCATTTTCTCGAGGTATTCCAACTGAACTTCTGGCTCAGGTGACAGAGAGAGCACAACAGCCTCTTCTTCGGATTTGAAATACCTTTCAATGAGCTGCTTAGTCTGTTCGCAGTTAATCACGACCTGAAATGAATTAAAGAAACACGTGTGAGACTCTCTTGCTCTCTGATACATTTATCGATTACCAGATCCCTCATCCTTGCTAAAACATCGCTTTTAAATTGCCTGAAGGCTTGCTCGTTCGTTCTGTTGAGAGTGGAAAGATAATCATTTAAGTATCTAAAAACTTTCATCTATTAAATAGTGTTCCGTTAAGCTGTTAAATCAATGTGGTAAAGCGGTACTTTGATTCCAGGGCTCACTGTGCCAGGTAAGAAGGTTTCGAATGCTTTCTTGTACTGTTTGCCTAAGAAGTACAGATAACTGGTCACCTCAGAGCTAATATAAAGCGATTAAAGCAACCATCTTCAAATTTCCAACTTACAATGGTGAGAGTTGAGCGTCTCTGATGTACTCATCAATCTCGTAATCGCTCGGCTCAACATACTTAACAAGCGCCAAAATAAGCTCATTTTTCTCATTAGTAATGAAATCAGCGCTGAATTGATTGTTTAACTCTTCAAGGAAATCCATAGCCTGCCCTCTGCGATTAGTATACGGCAGGTTCATTTTAAAATTCATGATTAAAAGCTCCGTCGTGAGTGTATCAGGATTTTTAAGCAGATGCTTGATGAAGGCTTGGCATAGTCCCTTCTCTACGAAAAAGAACCTCGATGTACGAATCACCTTTGCCACGAAGAAGCCCAAGTACGATCTATACTCTCTCCTCTTGTCCGTTTTGGCCAGCTCTTGCAGACATTCGACAATTTTCTCAAAGTACTCTTGATGTCGAGCACAGTCACTATTCGGTGTGTCTGTTACCACAACACCGCTTGTATTCTCCTCCAAAGAATCGATAATTCGAGCTGCCTCATTCGTGAATAACAATAGCATGAGATTTGTAGTAACAACGGGCTCTATTTCAAACAGAGCTTTGAGATACTCTTTCTCGAAGGCAGCCGCAAGGATGTTTTGCAGTATATTTTTCCACTTTTCATCGGGCAGAGTCTTTGTGGAGAAGCATAATCTTCCTTTGAAGCACATTTTCAGAAGCCACAAGCATTGATACCCACTCTTTTTGACTTCTTCTATCGGTTTTGTCGGAGTCGGACCTCTCATGTACTCATTTATCAGCTTAATGAATGGGATAACGACGTCCTCTTGGTCCATGACGATATGAATCAAAGCAGCATTGAGATTTATCTCGAGGCAGAGAGTCTGGAGGGCCAGCGCGTCGAGTCTATTGATATCGAGGTTGAGAATCATCTGTTGCATCAGCTTATTCTTCTCTTTTTTCGCATAGAAATAAACAATTTCTCGCAGAGACTGGTCAGGAATCGATTTAATCTTATTCAACTTGATAAACGGCTCAAGGTTCTTTAAAAACTCATCATTCATGCCCAATTTATCGAATATTTTCTTTATTTTTCCAAAGAGGAGGTTGTATTGCTCGAGTTCAACACAGAAATCGATAATACTTAGAATTGCTTCGCTTCGATAGTTTACATCTTGGATGATCTGTTTCTCTCCTTCATTATCGATCTCGATGAACAGCTTTTCCTGAATGAATTGCAACATCATGTCCTCGATCGTTCCTACAATGACAGAGACTCTATCAGCTTCCTTTAGTGGTATATCAGCCAACTCCTTGATGTTTCCTCTGCAAATTTCTATTGCGACAGTCAGGAACATAAGCCATTGGTTCTCTTCTAACAATCTAAGGAGGTAATCTTTCCATGAGAGAAGAGTCACTCGATAGAAGCAGCGCTTGCCGAGGATAATAATCTCTCCATTTTTCTGCGAAATCGTGTTGTGATAATAATCTTTTGCGATCCCTCGCTGATCACGTACGTATTGATGAGGTAGCGCATCGGCTTCTTTAATCGAGTCAATGTATTCAATTTTTGGCGTCTTTTGTGTGTCTTCGCTACTGCCTTCTTCATCGGTGTTGGCATCTGATGCAGTTTCGTCTTTGATCTTATAATCCCCTTCTTTGAATTCTCCGCTGTGAATAATATGAATCAGAGACTTGTTGTCAATGAGGAAAAGCAGATTGTATCCAAACCACCCGCAGTAGTTAATTTCAAAGTCCGTTTCAAGATACCCCGCAATTTGGAAAATGATCCTTTCGCCGTACTCGACCACTTCGAATAAATAAACAATACGCTCCCAAGCAACAGCCAAAAATATTTTCGGTTTCTCAGACTTGCTACGGAAGTTTGAATGCCCCCACGCGATTGTTGGGATGGAATTCTCCTTAATGTATGGAGGACGCGGGAACTTGAAGACGATTTCCACGTTTGGTTCCACACAAACGACATTTACCACGACATTCGAGGCTAAAGCTACGTACGTGTTGTTCAGAATCTCAGGGTCATCTATGACTTGATAAGCCCATGCATGTCGATTCAGCACAGACATATTGGTTGCCGGGCCCGCGCTTTTCTTGAAGAGCGCTTGAGTTTTCAGATTATAGTAGAGCACAAGCTTCTCTAACTCTACCATATAGACGGTACCCGACGCATCGCTCGTAATAAACCATAAGGGAGCTGTTTTCCAGATCTTGATGCTTAGCATGGTCGTTTTGTGTATGTCAGTGATGTATTTGAGACATTTCTTTTCGTTGATATCCCATACAGCGATTATCCCGCTATCATAACCAGCGACCAAAAGACTGTTATCTAATGAAATATCCATACACGTAACCGCGCCAAAGCCTTTTTCTTTAGAAGTTCCGAACTTATGGAGCAGCTTCTCTTCGTAATTGTAAAGGCAAATCTGTCCATGAGATGTTCCCACGATTATATATTCATTTTGGACGGTCTATTGAAGGTAGGGAGTTAAAACAACATAAATAACAAAAAAAAAAATAATTTATACTAATATTGTTTTCGGTGGTCCGTAGTCCTGAGGGACCAGGGCGAGGAAAGCCGGATCGAATTCAGAGAGATAGAACGTTCTTGATAGCTCCGGTAAAGCACCGCTTTGGATTACACGAATACGATAGGAAGAGCTCATTGGATTGTGCGTCACGAGCAATTTATCTGAGCTACGTTCCTTATGAATTGAAAAGAAAACCTCTTTTTCCTCTTCATCGAAAGCGTCCAATGGATCAAAAGGTGGTTTAATTGCGAACGTTTTGACAGAGTCAACTTCTTTACTTTTTGTAGAAACATTTTTCTTGATTTCAGACAGAGTCGCTAGAACATGATGAGAGCCACTCGTACGGATAAGATTTTGACGGAGCTCGACTACCCTTTCTCTTTTGATTTGTTCGTCGATATACTTGATGGATCTTGGGTACTTATCATCAGCTTTCTGCGGGACCTTAATAGTCTTGGATTGCTTCCTTGCGATTGAATTGTTCAGTGAAGAAGACTCGGATAACTCAGAATTGTAAGACCAGGCGACTCTCTTCCTTTCTTGGATTTGGTTTTCCATTTCTTCTTTCTTCTCGAGCTCCATATTTAGTTTTTCTCTCACAAAATCTTGCGTTACAGATTGCGGGGATGAACTTATATGGCTCTCTGATAACTTGGTGGATAAGAGACTGTTTTTCCGAGAACGAGGCTTTAAAAACTCTGCCATTGAAACTCTAACTTCTTCTTCCTCCTCTTCTTGCTGAGACTGAGACCGGCTTTTTTCCTGTGGCTGCGAGTCTGATCGTGCTTTTTCTTCCTGTTGCACGGTTTCTTCTTGCGCTATCTTTGTCACAGGCTCGGCAATAACTTCTTCTTCTACTTTTGGAGACTCTTTCTCTTGTGTGACAATTTCTTTTGGTTCTTCTATAGGCGATACTTCTTCTTCTTTTTCGTTGTCTTTTTCTTCTTTTTCGTTTTTTTCTTCCTCTCCCTTCAGAATCTCATCAACATCTACAACTTGAGGCTCTTCATCCATTTCAACGATTGGTGTTTCTTTTATTTCTAGCTCATCTTTCTTTTCAGTTGTGTCCTGTTCCTGAATAACGTCCTTCTTCTCAACGATCTCAACGGGGTCCTTCTTTTCGACATCATCGGTTCTAATCTTACTCATTCTATCTGACGAGTATGCTTTGATATCAGTTCCGACAAAGCTCGCGCTCATTCTGATATCAGATCCAAGGAAGCTACTACTCATCCTGGCGTCGCTCCCAGTGAAGCCCACGCTCATTCTGGCATCCGCTCCGAGACTCATTCTGGGGTCACCTCCTACGAAACTTGAATGCATGCCATGTTTGAAGGTAGATAATCTGCCAATTGGTGACGACTCAGTATCTTTTGTGGCGGCCAGATTGTCAATATCACCCAGAATTTTATCAACTTCCGAAATATCTTCAGAGTGATCCTTCTTTACAACCTCCTTCTGCACGGGCGTTTCCTTTACCAGAGGCTCTTTTTTTGTGTCATCCGCTTTGACTTGCTCAGTGACCGTCATATTTTTTGGACGCGGCCTTTTTGTTTCTTCTGGCTTAGTTTTGGTTGCTGAAAATTTTCAAACATTTACTTAAATGGCCCCAACAATGTAGATTTACTATTAGTAGTGTATTCAGAAAGGATTTGGTCGATATCAAGTTCATTTGTGCCGCTTACTGGGCTTTTGACGGGCTTTTCCTTTTGGGACTCCTTATGCAACTCAGTATAAGGCTGCCTAATCGGAGAATCTTTGATTTCTTCGGGTTCCAACAAAGAACTTGTCACGTTATAGGTCGATGACCTTGCAATACCTGGTGAAGTTTGCTGCTGGAGTGAGAAATAATTATTTTAGTCATATTGCGAAAAAAACTCCTCACCGTCGGTCTAATGGCTCTTCTACCGGCTGATTCAAGCGTTGGTCGAGCGAGAGCTGTACTTCTGTAAGATCCGGTGCTTCTACCAACACCTTCCTCGATCAATGCGTCTAATTCGTCGTCTTCCATGTTCAATCAAATTATTTTAAGTTAATAAATTGCTTAAGTTGGAAAGATTAAACTCGAGCTTCTGAAGCTTAAATACGATCAAATTTGTTGGATCTATTGAATTTAGATATCGTAATTGCCATCTATTATTCTATCGGCATTGTTTCTAGGCAAATCATGAAGCTTAGTTAGTAATTTATAAAGAGTCATAATATCTACTAGGGCTACTTGTGTAAAGCGCTTAGATTTTGCAGGATCTATATTGTTTGAGATACCTCCGCCCTACCCCCACAACTAAATTCACAATTCATTTATTTCATTATTAAGAGCTGTTCTCTCTGATTCTTTGTTTATTAAGAGAAATAATTTGTTATCTGTTGATTATAGATGACGATTCAGTGATTAGCTAGATAAATTGGTTTTTCAAATGTCTTTCAACAGCGAGATAGACCTTTTGGTTGCTCTTCAAATTGTCTATTGATTGCTTTAATATTTTCAAGAACCATCCTTCTTTCTTCTCGTCAACCTCGCTCATCAATGCTGTTGTCTTCTCAATGTAGTGGTCAAACTTCTCGTCATTGGGATATAATTTCGCATAGAAAGTAGAGACATATTCTCGTGACTCACTACGCAACACTTTGAGAATCACATTGAAGAAGTCTTCATGATAATCAGTAAGATCTTCCAAGTTGTAGAGGCTGTTAAAGCCTGCCATAGAAGCAGCAACAACGTTGACATTATCTTTGCCTTGCTTGAAAAAGCGTGCCCAAAGCTCGCTTCTCTGTTTGGAATCCACTTCAAGTGCTTCGATTGTCCTCTTGACTTGGACAGACTGCTCTGATGGGTCTTCTTGTTGGACTTGAGCATAGAATTTTCTTTTGGTCTCAGAATCAAGCGTTTTCTGCGCGTAGGCAAGCTCCACAATGGCCCACTTGTCGTTTAAGCCTAAAGGATACTTACCAAGTTCAGGGACAGCGCCTTTGAACCAATTGAGAACCAATTCGACATGATTCTCACTATCAGCAAAACCGATGAGATGCTCACGAAGAGAAACGACTCTGCTTGTGCTTTGGGGATCAGTTTTGAGGAGCAGGTAATATATGAAATCGAAAACTTTGTAGCAAAGGAGAGATCTAAGCTTTATGGGCGTGAAATGATGGACGGCTGCGCTTGTATATGATAAAACATCATTTACTATCACATCAGAAGGTTCATCTGCTAGCGTGCTATTGACAATTTCGACGAATTCCAATGAGCTCATCAGCCCATCTCTCAACATGTCCCAGAAAGCTCGCCACACTAAAGCACGACTGAGTTCGTCTTTCATATTCTTGAGATTGCTTTTGAAGAATTCGGCTGAGTTACCGTCAATCCTCACTTTTATGAAAGCTTCATTCTCATAGTTCAGGAGAATACCTTTTAGTTTCTGTTTCCCTTCGAAAGTGAGAGTAACACACTCTTTGGCTGGAACGACAAGGTCTCTCACCTCTAACAGTTCAGCACCCTCTCCAAAGAATCCAATTTTCATTTTATGAACTCTGAGAGTTGGATGTTGAGTGAGTACGGCCGTTTGTTTGAGAGTGATTGTTTCTGTGAGGTTATCTGAAGGCTCCCACAAGGGAGACAACTCATTCATTCCTGCCGTTTGAAGCCATTGTTTCTGCCACTCATCAAGCGATTCTGGATATGAGGGGTCAAGTGGTTTGTAATTTTCTTGCATACAGTCGACGAAGTCTTGTAGGACTGTATTTGTAAATTGGTACTTGTTGAAATAGGTTTTGAGGCCTGCACTGAAATTTTTCTCTCCAATTAGAGCAATTAATTGTCTGAGGACTGAAGCTCCTTTTGCATAAGTAACTCCGTCAAAGATATCTTCTGCTTCGTGAGTGTCACGAACAACTCCGCTAATCGGATGGGTAGTTGAAAGTTGATCATCTGTGTACCCCCAGCCTTTTGTATTCAAAAACTCAACCCACACATCCGAAAACTTAATCGTTTTCAATTTGTCCTTGATATACGCATTCGCAAAATGGCTCATAAATTCAGCGAACGACTCATTCAGCCAAAGATCATTCCACCATTTCATCGTGACTAAATCTCCAAACCACATATGCGCTAGCTCATGCGTCACAACAACAGAGTTTACAGTGCGGCGCTGACTTGTAGTCGCATCTTTAAAAATGAAGTTATCAATAAAAGTAACAGCGCCTGGGTTTTCCATAGCGATTACATTGTGCTCAGGACAGAATAGGTGATCATATTTCCCAAATGGGTAAGGATAGCCACAGAACTCTTCATAAAACTCCATGCAAACACGAGATACCTCGAAGAACTCATCGGCTTGCTCTTTCAAAAATTTGAACAGAGACTGTCTGCAGAAGCAGGACATCTCGACGTCTCTGTGCTTATGAGGAGATTTCACCTCAAGGTAAGGCCCTGCAGCCACACAGAATAGATAACTCGAGAATTTCAGAGTCTTCTGGAAGCTCCATAGCTTGAAATGCTCTTGATCTTCAGGAGAGAGGTAATCTTTAGGCTCGATTTTCGCTTCGTTATCGATCCTGGAGTTGTTAATGACGATCCAGTCATTCGGCGCCGCTGCGGTTAGGGTCCAAGTTGCTTTCAAATCAGGCTGATCGAAGCAAGGAAGCATCGTGTTGCAGTGGTAGGGCTCACAAGTGGAGTAGAGATACTGTCTGCCGTCAGTATCGATAAAGCTGTGAAGCCCTTTCCCATCGATACGGTAGTCATTGGTGAATTCGATGGCAATTTCATTTTTCCCTTGCACTAACGCTTCAGGAGGGATTAGTAAGAAGCGATCGTTTCGTTTTGGCTCAACAGTTTTAGAGTTAACGGTGACCTTGTCGATTGATTTCACTGCGGCATCGAAGAAAAGGTCGCCGACTTTCGCCAACTGAAAAGTCGCTGTTATGCGGCCGGAGTAAGAGTCTCCTTTCGCAAATTTGAAAAACACTTCATAATGGAGATCATTATGAGGCGCCTCGAATAGCGAAAACCTTTGGATAGCTTGCTCTTGGGTAAGAGGTTCTTTGAAGCCCATTTTTATAAGGTTCTGAGTAGATTAATTAGTTTGGATATTCTGATTAATAATTAGAATTTGCAAATATCATAGCGTTAAGGAATAGCGAATAAGTTTTTATATTCGTAAGACACGGGACATTGGAAATCAAAGTTAGTAAGGCAAAAAAAAAAATATTTAACCAAAAAAAAACCATCTTTGATTTAATTGTAAAATGAGTAGGAAAAGAAAGAACGAAAGTCGTCGACAATGAAAGCCATGTCAAACATAGCATTCTATTTCATCAGCACAAAATGATGTTAGGGACAATATTCCGATGAGAAAATAATCGAAATAGCTTGCATAGAAAAGACTTACGAGCTCTTTTGGTTTGATGTCATGCTTTTCTTTTTATTTGTTTTATTCGGTGCGCAACACTTTGAGCATAATCTTGAAAAACACTTGGCGATACTCTTCGGGATCATACAAATTACAGATTTTGTTAACCCCAATGCAGTCATCCTGAAAGGGTCTTTCTCTGGTGTAGGATAGCCTTGCCACGCGGGCTGCATTATGAGTGCTGAAGTAGCTTGATTCATCTTCATAGACCTTTTTGAAGGATTCTCCTGGGCTACTTTGGCATACAGTCTGCATTGCGTATTTAAATCAAGTTTTTTCTTCGCAACCGCAAGTTCAATAATTCTCAATTTGTCGTTTACTCCTAAAGGGTATTTAGTGAGAGCAGGAGCCTCGTTGTTGAGCCATTTCAACAGTAAATCTACATGTGCTTTATTAGCCGCAAAATGAATGAGATTTTCGCGAAGTGTGAGTACTCTGTCGGAATTTTCGGGAGCAGTGCTTATGATAAGATGATAAATGAGGTCGAACATTTTGTAATTAAGAGACGGTCTGAGCTTCAGAGGCGTGAACTCTGTGATGGCATCATAAGTATAGGATAAAACTGCATTGATAATAACATCCGAAACTTCCTCCGCTAATGTGCGTTTGACTGTTTCAATGAATTCAGATGTGCTCATTCTCCCGTCTCTTAGCATGTCGGAGAACGCTCGCCAAATTAGGGTGCGAGAAAGCTCATCTTTAATATTTTTCAGATTGCTTTTGAAGAAATCTGCTGAGATATTATCAATTCTTACTTTTATGAAAGCTTCATCTTCGTAGTTAAGGAGGATGCCTTTCAGTTTCTTTTTCCCTTCGAAAGTGAGAGTAACACACTCTTTGGCTGGAACGACAAAGTCTCTCACCTCTAACAGTTCAGCACTCTCTCCAAAGAATCCAATTTTCATTTTATGAACTCGGAGAGTTGGATGTTGAGTGAGTACGGCCGTTTGTTTGAGAGTGATTGTTTCTGTGAGGTTATCTGAAGGCTCCCACAAGGGAGACAACTCATTCATTCCTGCCGTTTGAAGCCATTGTTTCTGCCACTCATCAAGCGATTCTGGATATGAGGGGTCAAGTGGTTTGTAATTTTCTTGCATACAGTCGATGAAGTCTTGCAGGTCTGTATTTGCGAATTGGTGCTTTCGAAAATAGGTTTTGAGGCCTGCAGTGAAATTTTTCTCTCCTATTAACGCGACGAATTGCCTCAATACCGCAGCTCCTTTCGCATAAGTGATACCGTCATAGTTGTTCTGCGCCGCAAGAGTATCATTAATATTACCTCTGATAGGATGAGTGGTTTCGAGCTGATCTGTACTGTACCCCCAGGTTTTCTCTGAAAAAAATTCAACCCAAACATCAGAAAATTTAATTGTTTTCAGCTTCCCATTAATCTGAGCCATAGCAAAATGACTGATAAACTCAGCAAAAGCCTCATTTAGCCACAGATCATTCCACCACTTCATCGTTACTAAATTTCCAAACCACATATGTGCCAACTCATGCGTAAGATAGACCGCGCGAGCCGTGCGGCTTTGGATGGTCGGCGTCTCTTCAGCAATGAAATCATCTGACCATATCACACACCCTGGATTTTCCATTGCACCTGGATGGTCCGCAATAAAAACCTGGTCATATTTGTCAAATTGATACGGATAACCGAAGAGCTCTTCAAAGTAACCCATACATACACGAGTAATTTCGAATAGTTCTTCAGCTTGTTCATTCATAGATTTGAATAGGGATTCTCGGCAAAAACAAGACATCTCAACATCACGATACTTCTCTATGGATTTCACCTCACGGTAAGGACCTGCGACTACGCAGAATAGATAAGTTGAGATCCTCAGAGTCTTTTGGAAAGTCCATATTTTGAAGTGTTCAAGATCTTCAGAGGAGAGGTAGTCTTTGGGCTCTGTTTTTGCAGCAATATCAATTCTGGTATTGGTGACGACAATCCAGTCGTGAGGAACTGCGGCATAAAGTTTCCAGGTTGCTTTCAGATCAGGTTGATCGAAACACGGGAGAATCTTGTTGCAGTGATAAGGTTCTCCGTATGTGAAGAGATACTGACGACCGTCTGTGTCAATATAATACTGAAGTCCTGTGCTGTCGTTGCGGTAGGTGTTAGTGAATTCAATCACAACAACATTTTTCCCTTTCACTAATTCTTCAGCCGCCACTAGTAAGAAACGATCGTTCCGGGTTGGCTCAACAGTTTTGGAGTTTACAATGAGCTTGTCGATTGACTTTGCTGAAGTATCGAAAAAGAGGTCTCCGATTTTCGCTAAATGAAAAGTCGCCGTGACCCGTCCTGAATAAGTGTCTCCTTTAGCAAGTTTAAGAAAGACATCGTAATGAAGATTGTCTTGTTGGTTCGTTTCAAATAAAGAAAATCGATGTTTAGCTTGGTCTTGGGTGAGAGCTCCCTGAAATGACATCGGTATTGGATCCTGAGTAGTTATAGTTATACACCTAATGTAATGTAAATGTTATCAAAGAAAAACGCTCAACAATATACGGTAGAAGTACTTAGTTAAATTTCACACGTAAGAAAATACTTTACTATATATCCAAACTGTATTTTTTTTGTTGGAATGCTCCTCTATTCCACATTGAACTAACCTCTTTCCATCAAATTCATGCTCAGTGTCCTCATGAACATAGATCTTAATAAAGGTACTGTAATGCAGAGAGACATTTCGATCCGAGATCCTCAAAGTACGGGTTTCCATACTGCTCCAAAATATTTACCTCGTGCAGATTATCTTCTGCATATGTTGCAAACTCTCTCGAAACTCTCAGCAAAACACATCTTTTGTTATGTTTGTACTTTCATCGAAAAGGGTATCAGAAGTATATTCTTTTTTGTTTTCCAGCTCACTCTCCAGGGCTAATTTCTTAATTTGATAAATATAATTTAGTAATAAGCAATGAGCGGCATTTTCAACAGCTTGTTCTCTCGTGTGACTCGCCGTGACCCTGACCTCAGTATTAGCGTCAGTCTTACCGAAAGGGATGAACGTGAGCCACCAAGCTCCTACAGAGATTTGCGCATAAATCTCACCCACAGTCTATCCGATATGGGAGACAATGACTATCAACACGATTTCACGCCCATGCAATCAAGCACCAATATTGTCTCTGTTCTCAACACACCTCGCAGAGTATACTACCCTTAGCAGTTCTGTCCATAATTTATTCTTAACAGAGCACATTTCTTGGCGATATCTACGACATTTTCCAAGAGACGGTTGTTGACCCTGCTTTAGACACGATCACTTCTCAGAAAGCCCCAGCGATAGATAGTGCCATTCTGAATGTCAAATTCGAGGATTTTAAGGATTATATTCAAAAAATAAGCAAGGTGCTTGAGATATATAAAAAGAATAACGTCATTAAGAGCGCGAGACAGCGCGAGAAGGAGCTGATTAATATTTCTGAGAGCTTGATGAAGTGCTATAACATCGTTAAACCGAATTTCTTCGATGTGAACTATATCTTCGACTTCAGCTACCTTACGAGGAATATGCGACAGCTCAAATCGACTCAGGAGGAAGTAACCATAATCATATATGCCCTTCGATTCGTTTTAATGAACCTAGCTAACCGAATACTTGGATCATGTCGAGTTAAACCTGTTTTACCAGATAACAAGTCGATTCCAAGACATTATGGATGTTATTATGAATCTAAATGAAATGGAAATCGAAGTTGAGAACTGTCTTAAAACAATCGAATTCCACAAGTAACAGCTTCATTTAATTTGAAATATTGAGCATGAAACAGGAAATTCAACTGTGACATGAAAGAGAAAGCTTATTTACATAGTATAAAGATATTGAGCATGAAACGGAAGCAGATAAACGTGCAGAAAACACTTCAACTGGTATAGATAATTCATCAAAGGACGCATTGTCAATCTAAAATTGGTTTGTATTAGTTGGAGCTGATATCGGTTCTCAGACAGATCGTTCCTACACTGAAGCAACTCGTCAAAAACGCAAATTATGAATACGCTGTGATGCTCATCAAAAACTCCGAAGAGACGTATAAAACAAAGCTAAAGGATCTTTCCTGTTTGACGTAAATTACTCTTCGATTCTTCCGAAAATGAAACTTCTATATATTATATTTATAAAGGAACGTTCAAAGAATATTCGCGGACGCAAGATCGACATTAGAGAAAAATTTAAACACAGAATTCGTTGACAAATGCTTCAGCTATACGTCAAATACGTTGGTCTACAATAAAAATCCAACTACCAATCTTGACTCTTCCTCTCTTGTTGAGGAGAGCTTCTTGGTATTCCGACCATTTATGGATCAATATAGCAACACTAATTGAATTAGGACCTTTCTGTTATAGCGAACGGAAGCGAGCTTACAGCGACAACTCAAGAGGATTCTGGTCGAGCTTCAGCTAATGTAGTCACTTGGAGTTTGCCTGACTGCCAACGGGATGAAAAGGTTTCTTTTGATAGAAAAACCCCCTTTAAGACCCCCTTATTTCTGTAGCTGGAGAGCTTCCTGACGCATATTGTAGTTCAAAACGTTAAGATAAAAGAATTCAACCATCGAACTTTCAAAATGAAGCTTCTTGAAGCACTGAAAAATTTCCATAAGCAGTTTTTAAAGGACATGGCGGAGTATGAAGGAGCCCAAAAGCAAGCTGAATCTGAAACTAAAAATACGACCAACACGACAGCCACCAACGGTGCCACCGGGTAACTTGACCTTTCTGTTCTTTGGTATTTACCGTATGATAGGAACCAACTACCTCAAATGCAATTTGATCTCTACGTCAAATTTTTGCTGTTCTATTTCGAGATTTATAAGCGCTTGATCTCAAGGCTATTAAATTTACATAACCAGACACTGAGCACTCTGCTGGATTATTTTGAGAAGAATTATCTGCCAGAGGGTGAGTATGACCCGAGATGTCACCAAGGGCTGATGCCGTTGGATAAGACGAACCTCCGTATTATTTCAGATACTGTTGAAGATTTCTACTCCACGATTGCGATGGTCGTGAAATTCCTCAATGAGAAACTCAGCGAGATGCTCCATTATTTCCCTGTTGAATCTATGACGATCCCTCAGTTCTATAAGCTCGAAGCCTTCATCAGTAAGGTGCGTAAATGCTTTGAAGAAGAGCTCAAGATCAGTACGACGGTCTCAAGCTGGTTAGTCACAGAGAACCAGACATTAATCACAGCAATCAATCGAGTGAAATCCACCTATATGGACAAAATTTCGATTGCTCCTCTTATGGACCTGAAACAGAAATTTGAGAAAAGTAACGAAACTCATTACAGTTGATTTTAACCCCCATATTCTGCAGCATATCTTGAGGTTTTCCATAAACAAAGCGTGTTGAGTCTGAAAAAGCAGCTTGAAGAAGAGACTTGGCAGGCGGCAGACATCCCATATTCTTACATGACATTTTTCAATTTATTTTTCGATCCGTCACACGATTTGGATAACAGAGAGACTAAAGCAACTGAAAACGGCGAGGAGATCCTCAAGCAAAAGGAAACAAACGTAGATTCTGACAATGAGGAGGAGACTACCAAAAAAACTAATCCTGAAGAAGAGAGCAAGCAGTCTACCAATGGCCATATAAAGCACAAGCTGAATCCATTGGAAGAGTCTGGATTTATCAAGATTATGAAAAACGAGCTTGTTATCGACGAGAAGAGATACAGGTTGACGTCCTCAGTTTTATTGCTAGTTCAGATAGTTTATGACTATCTGCATCTTGGGTATCGATTCAAAGGGATTTCGATGGATTGCTTGCTGAAAACAATCGAGATTTTGAAAGTATAAACACATCGACTGCGATATTATAATAATAATTTCAAAATACTTAGTTTTACAACACGATGGCCACTAAGCTCATCTTAAACGCAGGAGTTGTCCAATTCAAAATTATAAAGACAATCACAGCTAAAATTCTTGGTAATATATGCTGTTCGTAAATAACAACTAACTGAGAATGCATCCTTAGGTCTTTCCGCGCTGTGTCTGTCTTTCTTAAAGATGCTTCTGGAGCCAATCCAGGACCTAATTGACAAGAAATTCAATATTAAAAAAGAAATTGTTCACGCGCAAATCAGCAATGTCAACTCGGAGCTACGGAACCATATTAATGAAATCAAAACGAAAATAGTCACTATTCTACGCGATAGGTACTTTTCCACTGAAAATGAACAGATTTCCTAAATTTTTCATTCAACATTAGGATAAAGCAGAGCTGTGCAAACATTGCTGAGTTAGAATGGACAAATCAAACCACAAAACTCACCACGCCGACGAAATTCACAGCAGATATCATTAATAATACTCGAACGATGGCGAAAAATATCGAGGAATTTTTCCTTCCAGAAGACCTGTTTGAAATCTTCTCCAAGGTCTTTGAACAAATCAAAACACAATATCTTAAAATATTCAACGAACTCGAAATTGAAAGCCGCATCGTAGCTCAAAGGTAATGAGGATGCTTTCTAACTGGTACTTATTGTTATCATATTAGAGTTAAAGAAGAATTGGAGTATTTTCTTCAAGATTTAAAGGGCCTGAAAGTCACGAGTATTGTTCCTGTTGACGAGATAGAAACAGTTGTGAAAGAAATAATTACGAATCGTTGTGATCCTTACCTAGAGATCACTTCGATTCATTAGGTTATTGCAGTTACATTCGTTGAATTTAGAAGCTTCAAATGTGATTGATCGCTGTGCCCCAAGGATTTTGTTAGCAAAATATTTTTTCACCTTGAAACAAAAGGCTTGGAATCAATCGAATACATATATATGTGAATGTTAATCAGTTATTCATATCGATAGATGCATCAAAAGGAATTTTCTGCAGAGATCAACCAAAGTATTTAATAGATTTTGTTTTGCATCCTTTACATCCAATAAAAACAATGAAAAATTAAAATTTAGCACCTTTGCATTTGCAATGGTCACTTGAATATTATATAGATATTATGAGATGCTAACGGTCATATTACGACGGTTTGTTTGGGAAGAGGTGACTCAGACCTTGTGATGATTGATATCTTGGTCTATTTAGTAGGTTAATCTGGTTCATGAGGGGCCCTCGATGCACTTGATCGTAATCGACGCGATTATCGTATCTTGTATCCGAAATAAAATCTGAAACATTGCGGTCTCGGGCAGGCTTTTGGTGTTCATTATGTAAGTATCGAACTGAACCTGGACGAACCAATCCTGGTTCCAAATTTTCTTGAGACATTCTGTCTAGCCTTCTATAAGTAGACGTTGCTCTACCTTCTGGACGAGGCCAATGTCCATGTCCTGATGTGTACTCGGGATCATTCCGTAGCGTTTTAAGGAGCACATACCTCGCGTTAGAGGTATCTTGAGAAGAAGCTCGATGTGCTGTTCGGCGCATTGGAAGCGGTGTTTCCGGTTGTATTTCATCATTATAATGCTGGACGTCAGGATCCTTGTAGATGTATGTCTTGTGCTGCGCTTGAGGGATATTGAAATACTTATCATAATAACCCCCACGCAATCTATTGTAGTACAGTTTGAAGTAATGTTCGTGGTCGGTGAACCTAAATGGGTTTTCCTTGAACCTCTTCACGTCGACCTTCATCTCATCAATCGGAGCGTAATGATGTGGTAAGAATGAAGATTTCATGTCATATGCCACAGGCTCTTTCATCGTCCTTGTGAGGTCATAAGGGAAGTTAACAGCCGTGAAAGGGTGACAAGTGGCTATGGTCTCGTTATGGTGCTTATTGTACCCCCAGTACATATCATAGACAGGGTCAGCAGCTCGCTGCCGAAGCGGAGACATCGTAATTTCGACTGTGTTTTCATCATTCTCTCCAGCAAAGCGATTTTTCCGGATATTTGCTGGAGAACCGCCTTTACTCGGAGGAGAGGTGAGCGTTTCGAAATAATTCCGTCGCGCTGTGGTAAAACCGCCTGCTGACCGCACTCTATGAATATCTTCGACACTTCCAAAGTGCTGAAGTTCCTTCTCCTCAGTATGTATGGAGTTAAAGTCTCCAGCTGAGGGGTTTATCGGCAAATTTATTGTTTCCTTGGAGAACTTATTCGCGTAATTTACATTATTAATTCCTGCTTCCGTTTTTCTGCCAGAATTGAAGTACACGGCCTGGTCTAGAGTCATTTGCTCTCCGCGAGTACCTTTCGAACCCAATATTTCTACTGTTGGTTTCGGAAGAAACACAACTTGACTTCCTTCTGATTGGCTCTTGTTGAACTCAGCTGTTTGCATTGGAGGCTGCAAAAAATCGTCGAGAAGGTTAGTAACTGGTTTTCCATAACTGTCCCGTTGTTGAGGCTGGTTAACTTCACTAAAACGCTGAAATTTCTGGGTTTCGGCATTGCCTTTATAGGTATCGTAGCTGCCTCTACCTCGCGAGAACTTAACCGGAGTTTCTTTCCCTACAGAAAACCGAGAAGACCGCTGATATGTTGCATTGCTGAGGCTATTTTTCGCGTCTGACGCATTGAGATAAGCACTGGAGCTTCTAGTCATGCCAGTGTTTCTAGCGCTCGGTTCACGTTCAACTCCTTTCTGTCCTGATTCAAAGAGCCCGTCTTTAAAGTCCTGAAAAGAGATCTTTCCGGATCGAGACTTATCGATTCGACGGCACAATGCATCGTAATCTTCTTGCTTGAAGCTGAATGCCAAGCGATTTAAAAAGCTCTGAATGCTAAAGTTTCATGAGGGTATAATGTCAAGAGAAAGGCATCATACCTATTAAAATCAAGGAATCCCTGAGCTTTAGTATCGATAATCATAAACGCGGTATTAGGGTTGAACTCTTTGAGTGAAATGAAAGACAGTCTTGCTTTTTTCGTTTGCCTGTAAAACTCGATCTCTTTCAAAAATACTCCCAGAACTGCGTTATCGATTTCCTGTTGTTCGGATTCGCCCAGTTCAGCCTGCTCCTTGCTAACTCGATCAAGACATTCGTTCTTTGCTGCATTATCTGCTTGTGGCAGTACAATCTTGAGAAAACTAGCGGAGTTCTTTCAGATATTTGTATTTTTATTGAATTGTTACTCATTGTAGGTCATCTTTGTTGCTCCGGCGGTTGTTCCTAAGGTAAAAATATGTTCGACTTCTTTCGTGTTATGATTCAATCCTCCTGAACTGATGCGCATTTATCAAACAAGGTGCTTGAATGCACTTACTATAAGAAGTCCGTAAAGTCATCTTGAGTGAGATATCCTTTGCCCTTTTGATCGAGTCTTCGGAAGTAGCTATAAGGAATGAAGAATCTGTTGCTCACAAGATCCAATCGCGCTTTTTCGACCTATGGAGGGGCTAAATCAGACTTTTCAGAGTGGATATGGTACGCTTCTCTCGCTATGAGCGACTGAGATGATAAGTTTCGCAAGATACTGCTCTATTTCCGAAGGAGAGCTCATTGTTACTTCGAGCGTACTAACTTTCTAATTGATTAGTAAATAAAACGCTGTTATTTCAGTTTGTTTTATTTTCAACAGATCAATTCTTTATTTCTGTTAATCACAGATTCATAGTTTACTCTTAAATCATAGTGCATCCGATACATCTTATCTCCGTCCGACTCTTAAAGGCCTCTTAGCATCAATAAAGCATTTCATTCGAAAGTGATCCTAGTTAGATATGAATCAATCGTAATCTGAGGGCAATTGAGAAGATGTCCTCTCTCTCTTCCTCTAAATTCAATTCTTAAGGGTTTGACAATCAAAAAAAAAAAAGAAAATTCCGTTCATCATCGACAATGCATGGACATATAAAATATTTTTATCTATCAAAGTCAAAAGATTTTTTTTTACTCAAATAGAATTATGCTGTAATTTTCGAATCAACGTAGTCAAACGGCTGAATACTTGAGAAATCTCCATCAGAATAGGTCGCTCCGATGTACACAGCACCGTACACGTCAATAATGCTAATTTTTCAAGAGTGTTTAGCAAAAAGCACCACAAAAGATATTTTACTTGTTGCAGAGGGGAAGAATAAACGTATTGAAGATATGCTCAGTGTAGGTTTCTAGGAATGTCCCTTTAATCCCTGACATCTCTCGGACTTCACCGATTAGCTTCTTCACCTGATAAGCAGTAGCTAAAAGCTTGCTCGCGACGGAGTTAAGGTTCTCTCCAGCGATCTTGTTGAAAGTTTCGGTCTTAATTTTCTCTTGGTAGTCGAGAAGCAGCAAATAGAGCGCGTAAATTTTATAAAATCGCATGTATCCTCTGCAATGAAGGAGAAGACTTGACGCTTTAGATTCGTAGTCCACCACCGCAGCTTCTACACTCAGGTATTGAAAATAGGCCGCTTTGCAGATCTCCATCAAAAATCTATTGTTTTTCTCTTGTCTTCTCACCAGCTCGAGGTTTAACCCATTCATATTTGCTCGCAGTAACCTATTGCAAAATTTATATTCATATTCGACCCTAAATACTCAATTGTTACGAAATTATTGCTTGAAACACGTTCGCTTTGGTCTCGATGGAGTTGCCTTCGTTTTCTTTTACTGCGGAAAAGAGATCTAAATGCTTCTTGCGAAAATCTTCACAGAAGATATATGCCTTGATATAAATTTCAAGAGTATTCTTCAGCGCCTCTCTAATCAAAGCAGTGCAGATCTTGTTGAGGAGTCTGTTTACAAGGCAGGATAAAATTACTCAATACGAGGAAATTTGCCGAGTCTGGGCTTTGAATCTTTCGTTTCTTCTCTTTTTGATAGAGGTTCCTCAAAATTCACAAAGCCTTCCCTAATGCATTGGATCTCTTTAAACGCTGACTCCAGTGTCATCCACATTTTGCAGTACATTGTCATTATTATGTCGAATTTAATCCCGTTTTGTATAGCTAAACGCAAAGGCAAGTCTTTTAAAACCCCGGATTCATCTAAAAAGTTACTTTTCCCAAATTTGATAACTGGATCATTTCCGAGTATCGGTGTCCATTTGATATTCTTCTTGAAAGGGTGATCGTGTGGGTACAGTTCAAGCTATGAGAGAAAGAATGAACTCGACCAGAATTTCAGCAATATCCTACCATTTTCAGTACATAGCTGTAATATTCATCTGTAATCATACTCGCTTTGGCGAGAGCGCCATCATAATTGAAATCTTTTGTCTTTTTTGGCTTGGAAAGTGCAAGAAGTGAGAGTTTAAATAATTTTCTGATCGCGCTGATCTCTTTGATAGCTTGTAGTTCTGGGGTACCTATCTTTTTCGATTGGATGAACTTCTCAAATTTCTTTGTATCAGTAATGTGCGGCATGTCGAAGTGGTAGATCATTGTAGGAGAGGGGAGGAAAATGAATGAGTTGTATTTTTTTTTTTTCGAATCTAAGAGATCTAATTTAATTCTAATTCAATCACGGCATCAGTATATACCGGCAAGAAAGGCAATTATAATGAATGCCACTTCGACTTGGAATGGACTGTGCAAGAACATTGAGAACTATAATAAAAATTATAAAGCTTACATTACATCAAAAACACCGCCATTGAAATTGATAAAGGCAGAGAGAAAACGGATATTCAAAATATTGGATTGAATATTTTTGAAACTACAGTTTAGCTAACGTCTACGAGATAGTTTAGGTTTCAGGCAGTTAATAGCCGCTTTAAATGTTTGGTTGATACGCTGTATGATAGTCTTTACTGCTCGCTTTGTTCGCTTGTATTTCAGCTTCATTCTTAAACGAACTCTGGTAAAGCATTTCAAAAGTCCGCCTAGCAGGTAAAAATTAGTTTATTTCAGCAGATAGTATAATCATTGTTACTCTTCTTTTGTTCTTTTAGAATCTGATATTCAAGCTCGTCCTCATCATCAGAACATTTACTCTCTTCTTTAATGGTCATCACTATCGAGAGATCGATTTCTGCTGCTGGAGTGTTCTTGTCGTCATTTAATTTTCTTATGCTACTATAGTGCTTTTCAACGTGGTACGCGAGATGGTATGTCTTGCACTTGGAGCGGATATTCGTCTGAGACCCATGGACAATAACAGGCTCCTGATCTTTAATATGCAAGCAGAAATTGCAGTTGAGAGCTTCACTAAGCGCTACAAGCTCAAAATGTCCTCCCCATGTGCCAACTTCCTCCATATCTTTAAGATACTCGTCAATATCTTCATCTTCCAATAAAAACAACTTGAAAGTATTTATATTTTCTTTGATATGCTCAAGAGCAAGATCACGGTAGTATCTATGATTGTTCTCATTTCCTTCTAATTGATCGCATACTGCTCGAAATAAACAATTGCCGTCATCACCGACATCGCGCATAAAGATTCCCTTGGGTTCAAGGGTTTTTTGAAAATCCTGAAAATATTTATCCCAGCCCACGCCAGTTTTGGTCTTTCCCTTCCTTTTCTTCGAGCTTTTAGTCCATCGACGAGAATATTGTCCACGCTTATCCATTGAAATTTTGGTTTGACAGATTATTAATTAAGAAAGACGTGCTTTACTTTTGCTCATAAGAAATAATTTCGTAATTTTTCATGTAGGCGTTACAAGCGTCCAAAAATTATTCACTTACTTAGTAATAACAGAGAGATGTTGCTGCTATTGGTTCTTCTTCACAAAACAAAAAAGAAAATCCCAATAAAAACAACCGATAGAGACAGATATGGATCTTTTTCGAACACTACTTGTTCTATCCCAGTAGAAAACCATCTTTGACGACTCTTTTCTCGTTTCTTCTATGATTATCTCCACTGGAAAACAGTATTACAGCATGTCAGAATATTTGCAGTGACTAAATTAGCTTATTAACCCCTAGAGTTTTGGATTTCTCCTTAAATTCATCAATCGACTCGGTTTCTCAATAAAAAAATTAATTCAGAAAAAAAAAATGCGTTCTCAGAAAACGAAACTTTCGTGCAAAAAAGGCTTCGATTGTCAGTATCTCTTCCAACAGAGATGCACGTATACCCATACAGAAGAACAGCTTTATTTTGCAGACGTTAAACGATTTTTCGTTAAAAATTTCGGTGAATCTCGGATTCTTTGCACGGTCATTCAAACAAGAGGACTCTCTGACAAGTTAATTCCTTTCAACAAGTTTATCCTCGACAGATACCCATATCTCACCTTTGACGTCAGACACAGCGATCATGTGGAGCTGTCTGAACAATTTTATTACGAAGTCGAGTATTTGAAAGATGTCCCAAGTCAGCAAGGTCGTCATTTCGTTAAAATATTGGGTCGCAGGGAAGCTGGAAGAACAGACGGGCATATTGAAGCTTTTCTCTGGAAGCACATGAAGATTTACCCTGAACCATGCGAAACAAATTCTAAAATTCAGTACGGTATTGTCAAATCTAAACATGATGGGAGATTGGTGATCAAGAGTCACATGGGAAAGAATGAATATTTCTTTAAGAAGCCCACTGACATGAACAGGGCATTTGAGGGTTGCCAAGTTAAATTTGTTGAAGTTGAAGGAAATAGCAATGCTAAGATTATTTCAATTGAAAAAAATCCATTCAAAGATTCTGAGTCTATCTATGGCTACTTAGAAATAACCCCCGATGCTCAATCTCAAATCCAAATGCAGCACCTATACTACCCTCTGCCTGAAAATATTGACTGGAATATCGTCAATAGCTTTATAGTAGTTATGAATAAAACTCCAACACAATTTTTCGATGCTTGGGATGGCGAAGACTTTACAAAGGAGCAATTTAAAGAGTTCTCTGCAAAGCAATTAGGCCTAGAGAAGGAAAGCAGCCTTATAGCATATATCATTAAGTTGATATTTGGTGATGAGATGATGCCGAAGAAAAAAAAAACCGTTCGAAGAGCTCTCTTCTCACTGTACAATTTAAATTATCAGAGAACGGAAATGAGAAAAATGAATATATGCTTCTTCAAACCAATTAACACGAAACTCCCAACGTTTATATGTTTCTACATCCAAAATCATCTTAAAGCCACCCCGGAAATTTGGAGGCAATATGTCAAAGCAAAATTCGTAGATTGGCCTGCAAACTCTAATAGGCCATTTGCTGTTATCGAAAGCGCTGAGGGACAAATTGGACACCCTGAATCAGACCCTAGAGTTATTCTTAAGATGAACTCCGTTAAAACTGATGGATTTTCAAAGAAAGTAACGAAGGAAAAAGAGGAAACTGTCAAACTTTGGAATAAAAAGATTAACTCTGAGACACAAATTGCAACAGAGAAGGTCTTTTCCATTGATGGAGAGAAAGTGAAGAACAGAGATGATGCATTCTCTGAAAAAACTTTCTGATAAGGAAGATTCTGAATATGAAGTTGGTATTCATATTGCAGATGTGACTAAACTGATAAAGAAAAACTCGGAAATCTTCAAAGAAGCTGAATCTCGATTTCATTCAACTTACATTGGGAAATATTTCTTTAGACCAATGCTCCCGTATGATGTTCAGAATATTCTTAGTTTACAACAAAATAAGCTCCGATATTCCTTTTCAGTCTATATTACAATCAACAAAGAAGGTCTCATTAACAAGGAAAAGACAAGACTTGTTCATAACACGATTACAATCGCAAAGAATTTTACGTATGAGGAAGCAGATAGGATCTTGGCGCATCCCGAAAAGGAAGTTACATGTGACCCTGAGATTATCCCTGCTCTGGTCGTTTTGAGCAGCCTTGCAGAAAAACTTGCAAAATTAAGAGACGAGCTTGGACTCAAAATTGACTTGGATGATCAAGAAGACCAAAAAATAGAAAAATCTAGCGCTGCTCATCGGATGGTCGAGCAATTTATGATGCTTGCAAATGAAGCAGTCACCGATTATTTTCATATCAAATATCAGGCGATTGAAAAAAGATTAGTTGAGATCCGAAATAATGAGAAGAAGTTGGCAAAAGCGAATCGTTTGAACAAGATTCTGGTGGCAAAAAAGGAGAAAGTTGATAGGACTGATAGCCACACTAAAGAAGACCTTGATAGGACTGATAGCCACACTAAAGAAGACCAAAACAAAGAAACTCCTGATGAGCCAACGATTGATTCAGATATTGAGCCAAGTGCTGATCAGCACAACGTTGAAGCCATCGAAGAGGAAGAAGTTCTCATCTCAGATGAAGAAACGGTTCCCGAAATCGATGAAGAATCTCAAACTTCAGAAAGCGAAGAAGATGACGATGATGATTTAAACCACGTGAATCTGAGTCAGATACAAGAAAATTCTGCGAAGGCTGCTTGCCGATTCCTGGAAATCATTTGGAAAAGTGTTGACAAACAAAAAGTGTTTGATTTGTCCAGCCAAAAGAACTTTTCAGCAAGTATTAAGAGCATGATGGATGACGATAATATAAAACAATCTATTAAAATCTTTCTGAAACATGAGCTTAAAATAAACATAAGAAATACGGATCTTGTCATCAGAAAGAAGCTTGATATTCATGGAGACAAGACAAACAAAGATAAGATCGTCAACTCATCGAAAGATGTAAGTTCTAAGGATATATCTCATGGCGATCTCTCTGGTAATAATGATAACATCGAAATTGAAACATACGAACATAGTGAAGTGACTAAAGGGTCCAACATGAACAATCAGAACTCCATTGAGGAAGTCGATAAAAGCACTGTTGAAACAAGAACTTTGGATGAAAATAAAATTGAATATTACCCAAAAGATGCTCAAAATGAGAAGCAAAATCCACTGGAAGAAACGAAATTGGACGTTGAAACAAGAACTTTGGATGAAAATAAAATTGAATATTACCCAAAAGATGCTCAAAATGAGAAGCAAAATCCACT
>ENA-UOTZ01000627-UOTZ01000627.1-compost-metagenome-genome-assembly--contig:-NODE-627-length-29353-cov-13.708123_pt1 | contig 29353 bp, 15 predicted proteins | sample MGYA00238144_ERZ746983 | MGnify/ENA primary metagenome ERZ746983 (study PRJEB28759, sample SAMN06268863) | compost metagenome | isolation source: single cell | place: USA: California, Emeryville, Joint... | reverse complement strand
GTAAAGGAGGTTTGCTCGAGTATATTAGCCCATCAATCATTCTTTTGTTTTTTTGTTATTAACAGTGCGTCAAAAAAAAAATTGCCTTTGTACTAACTAACTCACCTCTCAATTTATTTAAGAAACTCTCTAGAAAATTTCCACTAGCAGTTAATAAGTTCACTGTCCTGAAGTTTAACTCAGGATATCATTCAATAAGCAGAAACCCAATTCAGACCAACAGCTGAACGGCAGCGATAGTATTTGCTTCAATAAGCTCCATAATTCTGAAATTCGAGAAACAAATAAACGTATACCTCAACTCTTTAATTTATTATGTTCGAAAGAACTAGAGGCAAATGTGGAGTGCTATAACATTGGTAAGCTTTCATTGGCCAAGATCTCATTTGAGAAATCACGTTCTCAGCTCCTATATTCGCTGACTCAAGCATTTAAATATCTCTCTTTTAAATATTTTTAATACACTCATTATTTGCACTAAAATATTTTCACCTGAAAAATACGATAGGCATGAGTTTAAGGCAATTTTAGTAACCTAGCAAAAAAAGATTGAAAAATCTAATAATAACGCTTTTACAGCTGTGACTCCCAGAGTGACTCCTTTTTTCCATGAGAGTGATTCATTATTCAATTGAATATGCCACCTACATTATTCAGGCTGCGCATTGCAAAAGTTCCTTTCCATGCTATCAATACTATTCTTGTCCATAGAGACTGTGTTAGGTTAGCCCATTGGCTTCTTTAATCGATGCATATGAACTTAATAAAAAAAAGAAACACCAAAATCGTTTGAAATTTTCTTAAATTTTCCAAACCAATGTCTTTATGGAGAGGAGCACAAGCTCATGACGGATTTTCGCCACCAGTTATGATTATTTCAATATCGTATTTGGAATAATATGAACTGGTTTCACCCGCTAAAGTGAAATTGAATCACTGTATAGTGATTCTTGGGAAGCAACCCAGAATTGATTCGGTGACGTCAATGAGATATTTGACGTATTTTCTGATACATATTATTGATTTATAAACTGCATAATACAAAATTAAAATACAAAATCTTTCAGAAAATAATCATTCATGCAAGCCCTCAGTAATACAACCAAAACCGCTTTCAAGCAGCGTGCACGCACTCTCGCTTTTTTCAACCAACGAGAAATGTCTACGTTAATTCATCCGAGGCAATTAACGAGTTATATCTCGGAGAAAAAACCGATCATCATACACTCTTCATCGTAATAATAAACCTCTGTTTCCCTTCGTTTGAGACATTATCTAGGCTTCCTCCACAGAAAAAAGATCAGATCTATCATAACGAGAGAATCCCAGGCGCGAGAGAGTTCGACATCGATACGATATCAGCACAGAATATCGATGTCGTCCGCATGCTGCCAGTGTTCTCAGAGTTTGTTGAACACATGAAAAAACTCGGAATTAACGCCTCAGACGAAGTTCTTGCTTACGATGACGAAGGTATCAAGGGTGCGACAAGAGCGATCTGGATGCTGAACGCTTATGGAAATGACAACGTGAAAATGATCGACGGTGGCTTCGAACTCTACAAACAGCTGAAGAAACCTGTTGAAACAGGAGAGGAAACTTGGATCGATAACTACCGAAAGGGAGGAGAAGGATTCGTTTTCAAACGAGATCTCATGACTGATATGATTCAAGTTCGTGAGTTTATCAGTGGAAGAATCCCAGATACCGAGCTCGTTGATACCAGACCAGAGGCAGAGTTCCGTGGGGATACACGTAAAAGATCTATCTTAGTTTATTTCTCAAAAATTCTTCTTTCTAGCTGATGGAGGACACATACCCTTGTCGAAAAACATGCCGGTTGACCTTTTGCTCGAGTCACCATACACGTTCAAGAAACCACAAGACATTGAGCAAGTTTTCAAAGGAAGAGGTAAAAATTCTATGAATTTATGAGTTAACAAATCAATTCGGTAGGTATCGATCTTAGCAAAAGGATCATCTGCAGTTCCTATACTGGAATGAACGCCACTGTGCTCTACGTCGCATTGAAACTTCTTGGAAAACAGGACGTTTCTGTGTACGATGGCTCTTGGGCTGAATGGAGCAAGTTCCCTTCAAATGAGAGTAAATGGTTTGAGGTTTCTGTTGTCTTATCCTACTTTTAGCTGTAAAAATCACGCCGGAGAACGTCACGACCAGCTTCTTTTCAATTGAAGCTGCTCGGGCTATGAGCCAGTAAACGGTTTCTGATAATTAAAATTATCAGAGTAATTCGAGAAATCTGAAGGATATGAGACTACTTTAACGAATTCCCTATGAAGTTACTCACATAGTTGATAATAATAAGAGAGTCAATATGAACCTATAAGCTTCTATACGCTTGTTATTTACCTTTCATTTAATAGCGATCGGAACTTTATCTTTGATTGAGTGGATCTTGTTCATATTTTTACTATTTTCGTGAGAATCGAAAGTGCTGTAAATACATACATAATCACTAGAGATTATTCACAATATTTCGTGAAAATATTCCCTCATAATGAATCGAATCTCCTGTATTGAGATCAAAATACATAATGAGGAACAAAGGACTTGAAATATGATGAAGAACTCATTCAAAACTTGGCAAACCCAACTAATTTCTCCATTTTGCGGCTGTTAAGCAATGAGGATTCCTTAATATATATTTGATTTTTCTGAAAAGTTTTCTATTGAATTTGAAATTTGTCATATCCTTCACTCCAGGACAAGGGGGTAGAGTGTCTCTACAATGTTCATTCGTGTATACTCACTATGTATATGAGAATAGCGTAAGTTATATAGCAGACCAATTAATATATAATTTTTTTCACGATATTACCAAAAACATTCATAACGCTCTGATTTTACGCAGTAAATTAATCATCTTATTATTTCAACTTGGAAATTCATAAAAAAGAACGACAACATCAAGCCAAAAGAATGCTTTCAAAATCATTGCTCTTGTTTTTTATCATAGGTCTTAGTCTAACTTCCTCGGCTCTGAGCCAGGAAACAGCACCTGCCACCAACATAAGCAACGTTACAACCACAGAAAACGCTACCAAACCAGAAGCAGTGCTTTCCGGAAATTCATCTTCTTCCCAGCCTGTCAGCCAAGAAACACCTAACACACCCTTAGTGACAAACGCAACATCTGAACCAACTTCGCAGAACGCTACCAGTGAATTCATCCTTCAGGAGTCACTCGCTCCTCTGAATGTAAGACCAATCACACTACTTGCTGGAAAGCCACTCGCAATCCCACTTTCTTACCCCAGATCAGGGATGCTGGTCATTACTCTTGCAGAATACGAAGGAGCGGCTATTTTCACCTTGGTTTCAAACCTCACTGAAGAAGCGATCCAGAATCCTCTTATCGCATCGTCGTCACTCTCAAATAAATACTTCTCCCGCACCTTGCAAGTTAAAGGCGACTCTGGAGCACAAGTATACCTTCTGCTCAAGCAAGCCCCAGAACTCGAGAAGGCGAACCTTAAAACAATCCTTACATTGAAGACTAGTTTCATTGGAGGCTCGATGTCTCCTTTAGATGTCTTTTCAATTCCGAAAGAAATTAACGTTGAATGGACTTGGGATCCAAAGACCAGCACAATATCGGCAGCCTGGCCTAGTTTAGTCAAAGACAGCAACAATTACACAGTCTTGGCAAATGAACTCAGTAAAAGCGATCAAGCCTTGATTGAGTATAGACTCATCGGAACCATTAACCCTGGATTAACCTGGGGTACTGCTATGTTCAACTCAAGACTTGACGGACACACTGGCCTCGTTAAAGGCTCCGTGAACACTACCATTAACAACGAATTAAAGAAAGTCTCCTTCAATTTCCACCCTGCTGAACAGCAGTATTACTTTACCGTAATCGCTACGGTCTCAAAAGTTGCTTGGAACAATCACTCTAATAAAGCTTGGGAAGTCGAATACGTGTATCCAATGACTGAATATAAAGTGCCAGCTGAATATGTGGCAGCCTACCAAAAAACCCAGGTTAAAGAAAACCCTGATAAAGAGATCCCGGTGATAAAACCTGCACCTAAGAACAAAACCGGAGGCATGCAGTTTTTGACGCCTTTCACTATGTTTGCGATGATGGCCGTGGTACTATTGCTGCTAGTCGTTATCATAAAAGTCAGACAATCTGTGGGATCTTCGCCAGCAAGAACTGAGAGACCACGTGCTCGCGTCGTGTGCGAGGATGATGAAGCTGGCTATGTTGAAATGAAATCTACGAGATTCGCCAGATACAATGTATAATGCTCATAGAAATTTCAAAGTTTTTTTGTATCTTCTTCATGCCTGGATTTGTTTCTAAATTAGGTACGGCCACAGCAATAAACACGCTATTTATGATATATATCTCAAAAAGTAAGAGAGAAAAATAACTAAACTTATTGGGATTTATTAAGACGAGTATTCCATGTTGATATAGGATTAGTAAGCTGTGCTGAGACAACATCTCTCTGCTGGACCATGAAGTAAGACTTATGATGATGAGTTTCAATGATGATGCAAAATGTAAGTCACGATCGGAACAAATTAGCTTTACCCTTCCCACAGAAGCTATTTCCAAATTTACCTTAGCAGTCTAAGCAAGCACCACCTTGTGGAGAACAGCCTAGATATCTCATTAGGCTATCATTCATTCAATTCACTCATTCTTGACTCAGGAAAAAACGCCTCGAGTTGTATGATTAATTTAACGACAAACAAAAAAGTGAATTTTATAACTTTTACTTACTTACCGATGCAGAGTAATTTCTTTATTCCCCTGAATTCTTGACTCATTCGGATCTCACACAGAATATAAGCTTATCGACCAAATCGGAGAAGGAGCTTTCTCTATTGTCCTCAAAGCCCAGTCCATTAAAACCGGCAAAGAGTTCGCTATCAAATGTATGAAAAATCATTTCGATTCCATGGACCAGGTAATAAGACTCCTTGACCTACTCGAACCAATTTACTTCCAGGTCAACAACTTGCGTGAAATTCAAGCTCTTAGAAGACTATCTCCTCATCCTCATATCGTGCAACTTCTCGAAGTGCTCTAGTACAATAAAATTTTCTTTTCATTGCTTATCGTAATGGTAGCGATGAGCCCACAGGCAGATTGGCGCTTGTTTTCGAATTGATGGAAAAAAATCTCTATGAAGCTATCAAAGGTACCTTCAACCTTGCTCCATGTAATTTAACATGAGTCAACAGGAAGAAGAAGTCATCTAGCAGAGCAGAAGGTCAAGGGTTACATGTATCAAGTGCTGAAAGCAGTCTACCACATGCATAAACTAGGAATCTTCCACAGAGATATCAAGCCGTAAAGCATAAATTCAATGAAAAAGACCCACTAAGTTTGATATTAGTGAAAATATTCTGTTAGTGAACGATACTGTGAAGCTAGCTGATTTGGGATCCTGCAGAGGAATTTTTTCAAAGCAGCCATACACGGAGTATATTTCAACAAGGTGGTACAGAGCGCCTGAGTGCTTGCTTACTGACGGATACTACAGCTATAAAGTATGAATTTATTCGTTGGAATCAGAGCTAAATGGTTTTATTTAGATGGATATGTGGGGATTCGGTTGCGTTTTCTTCGAGATGTTGAGTCTGTTTCCGCTTTTCCCTGGAAATGATGAACCAGATCAAATAAACAAGATTCATAACATCCTCGGCACTCCTCCAAAAGAAGTACTCGATAAAATCAAAAAGTAGTGATTGAACGTATTGGCCTCTCTTCACCAAGCTAATTTTTTCAGGTACGGTTCATCGCACGTGGATTTCAATTTTCCGTCGAAGAAAGGCACTGGAATCGCTAAATTAATTCCGCAAGTGTCTCCGGAATGCATCGATTTAATTGAAAAACTCCTTCAATATCATCCTGATGATCGTCTCAGTGCGAAACAAGCGCTTAAACATCCTTATTTTAAAGATCTTTATGAGCAAGATAAACGCATTCAGTAAACTTTGCCTCTTTCCGCAGTAAATAATTTATTTCAAAATTTTAGAGCACAGATGAACACAGGACCATCTCATACTCTACGAGGACACTCACAAGATTATAACTCAGATAATCAGTAAAATAATTGGGTTAGAACGTCTTTGTTCTTATCGATTGAATAGAAGCGAGACTCCTCATAACCTCTCCCAGCATTCGAACCATATCAACATCAATATCCATTCAACCGGTAGCGTCGCAAGCAGCAATTTGAATGTCAACTTAAACTTTGGAAAGAAGCACCATAACAAAATGGTAAATAAAAGAGTCCAATCACAATTTTCTATTGATACCGTTTTTGCTAGCTACCGGACATTAAAAACTCCTTCCATGACAAAAAAGGCCTTTACCACTCGGAAGAGTCCGACGCTGACCAGAGCCTCCCACCTATTTCGAAATATGATGGTATTTGGATTCTTTCTGTCGCAATAATAATCGAATTTCAGCGAGCAAAAAGTTTTATGGGCCAGTGAATGGGCCTCCAAAGAAATATGGTGGTAGCAAGTTCCCACCAAGCTACTCAAACGATGTTACCCCTAACAGCTATGGCCCAGGAAAGAAACTGCCATTTGCTCCTAATAAGATACATGTAAAGCAATTTTATTATGCGGTGGCCTAATCAAGATTGTTTAGCTGCAAGTTACTGGGCAAAAGAAAAGTTATGTTAGTCCATACTCTCAGAAAGCGATTATAGCTCACAAGCAGCACTACCAATAACCCTAGGAAAGTCTCCGAACAGCCGTGAACGTGAATTATAATTAGTTTTCGATCTATATCTCTGCGTCATTGAGATCATATTTGGTTATTCAAATTGTTTGTATCAATTCCTGAGAAAGCGATTCGCAAGATTTACTTCGTATTCATTACAACCACTTTAATTTTCTGTCATCATTTTTAGAGAAATACTTCGAAAGTAATGGTACAATCGGTGGTTATAGTGATAAAAAGATCTGGAATTACCAACGCTAATATTTAGTTTGCTTTCTTATGAATTTTCGTTCATATAGCTCAGTTAATTAGTAAGAAGGATTGCTCAAAATTGTCGATGCACTATCACACTGTAAAGGAAATTATATGCGCTATTGCCTTTAGAAAACTGCTATTAATTCATATCAAAGAGATCAGCTCAAATTTAGTATGTATGTGTAAAATAATATTGGCTGCTAAGTCTGTTAGAAAGATGTAGTTGAGTCAATGATTGCTGTCTCTCTGAGAATTTCAAGTAGCTTTCAAACAAAATAAAAAGATTTGGTGTGTAATTCAGCCTGAAAGGCATTTTTATTTCTTTTCGTGGCTGCCAATATCGAAAATAATGCTTTTGTTTCTCGTGAACATCGGAATTCTTTCGTATTCGGATTTTTTGAAGTTTGGAATTGCGAATTTTTTTCACTGAAAATCTGCGACTCCTCAAAAATTCGAGTACGCCAATTTTTCAAATTCAAATTTAAAAGCCGACTTTAAGCCAACGAACGCAAGAATACTCAAATAAATTAATCTAATTGACGAATAATTCCTGAAAACCTCAATCTCACAAACCCTTCACATGCAACCTGCTCAAACATTTGTCGCGCTCCCGAATTACGAAATCATTAGAGTCGTCGGATCTGGCAGTTTCGGTAGAAAAATCATCTTACTCACTCTCTTATTTCTGTATCAAGGTTATGTATTCGAAGCCTGGGACCCCACCAACAAACGTCGAGTTGCTCTGAAAAGAGTCGAGAAGGTCGGCACTCAGCTCAGTAGAGAATACGAGATCCTCTTTGAGCTCAAAGACTGCGATAACGTCGTTCAAATCCTAGTAATGCAACGCCTTGAATTTCCCTTATAACTGGCCTAGGACTTCTTCTACTCTAAAACTGACAGCGGAAAGCTGATTCAAAACATTGTGTTTGAATACATGACAGATAACCTCGAAAGCATGATCGGAACATATAAAAAGCAGAAAAAATACTTCACGGAGAAGCAAATCAAATGGTACACCTACCAAATACTCAAAGGTCTTCAATTCTGCCACAGCAAAAGTAAATGAAAGAAATCACATATACTGTACTTATGTCTGCCTCTTTATAGATATCGCTCACAGAGATCTCAAGCCTGAGAACGTATTGATCAACGACGATGAGAAAGTTAAAATCTGTGACTTTGGAAGCTCGAAAGTGATCGATTCCTTCGGAAAGAACACCCCATATATCGTTTCCCGCTACTACCGTGCTCCAGAGCTGATCCTTTGCATATCGAAATACGACACATCTATTGATATTTGGGGTAAATGAACCCATTGGTTAGTGCGTTTTAACTGATTTATTTAGCAACGGCGTGCATTATGGCAGAATTGGCACTGAGAGAGCCTATCTTCCAAGGAAAGTCTGAAGGAGACCAACTCTTCGCGATTTTCAGGACTCTCGGCTCGCCAACATCCGAGCAGTTCCAGGAGTATTCAAAGATGGTGCCGTTTGACCCGAAGATTTTCAACGATTTCAAGACTTTCGCGCGTCCGGATATCTCTGCAGAATTCTCGAACAGTATTCAAGATACAGAAAATTTCCTCGATTTGATGTACAAGATGTTTGAGTACATCCCTTCGAAAAGAATATCTGCGTCCGAAGCTCTTAAACATCCTTTCTTCAAGGATATAAGAGATAAGATGCTCATTGAATAATTTTGTATACCTTGATTTATTTCTACAAGGCTCTACTAATAAAGGTCCAAGAGATAGAATAATTTTACTCTTAGGAGGTGTTCTATAACAAAGAGTCCAATGTAAGCAAAGAAATTACACTCTAAAATGTTTGAATTATTTGTAAAACCTGTTCAATTGTATTTGATTCATATCTAAGGTTATTATCAACTAAGTTTAATCTAGTCTCTCATACAATCACCTCATTTCCATCCTATAGTGCTGAGAATAAGACCTCTAAGTGTTTTATATCGTTATATTAGTAGCAATTGTTCAGTTCCACCATGCAATTTCTTAATTTCAAGCATGAGTAAACTTCCTTTGATGCCTTTCTAGAATTTAAGGCACAACAGCTGCCTGGATATCCCATCAGAGACCCTTTCAGATGATACAGCTAATGAATATCTTCAATTCAAAAAAAATGGTCAAAAAACGTGCTCCATTCTACTAATTTGCAGAAGGACCCAGTCATTACGTGAACCTCGTCAGAGTACTGAGCCAACAGCTGTTACTGTCAAGATTTTTCAATCACCTAATAGGGGTTCTCTAGTAAAAATACGCTGAAAATGCTTCTCTAGGGCTGATTACGGGTTTAAATTACCTCAGCCTGAATTAATTAACAATCCAAAATTTAGATCAGAAAATGAACGACAAAACCCTTTTCGAGGAACAAAATGGAGAAGAATGGAAGGACATGACATTCCTTCCGGATTGCAATGTAGAATCTACTTGCGACGGCGAAGAAAACAAAGAAGTTGATTTGGAATTTCTCTCAAAATCTATAAATCAACTCGCAGTCTCAGATAACGGCGGAAATGCGCTTTCTCCATCTAAATCCGATTTTCAAATTGTAGAAGGTATTGAAACCAGCGTCAACAATGCAGTATCAACTCAAGAGGCCGGAAAAGATCTCTCAGCGTTATCAGAGAAAGTCCAAGAACCTGAAAAGCAAGAAGAACTGCTATCAATCAAAAGTTTGGAGGTAGGCGTGAAGAATTGGACCATCAAAGCTTGGGTCGAGCAGAAATCTTCGATTATCAAATTCCAACTCGAGACCGGCTCAAATACTGTGTTTTCTGTGCGATTGAGAGACAATGCTGACGGAAAGATTTGCGTCTGCTTCTACGGGAAATTCTGCGACGAGTTTTACCCTAAGATCAAAGAAGGAGCGTATTACAAAATCTCCGGAGGAAAAGTACGACCAGTTTCCGCAGCATACCATGGAAATTTCCATTCTTGTTTTATTCTTGCCGATTCTACTACCAATTTCATCGAAAGCTCCGAGGAGCAGCCTCTTTTATTGTCTAAAACCTCAAACACAGAGCATTCGGAGGTCAGTACGATTAATAAACTCCCTCTCAGATCCTGCTTTGACTGTAAGCTAACCGTCAGCGAAGTAAAAGATCTCCAACTACGTGTTAGATTTGACAATGAGAATGTATATTTCAGAGATGTAATCTTGTCAGACGACAAAGGAGATACAGTCAGGTTATGTCTATGGGAAGATGCAGCAAAGTGCTTTAAGCATCAGAAAGGAGATAAGATAGCGCTGCAAAATGTCAGACTCAAATCGTACAATTCAAAAAACTACATCGAATTCAGTCAAAAGTCAGTCATTGCTGATGGCATTGATTCTGCGGAGAATTCGAAGCCAACCGCTGACAAGCTAAAACTCGCGAAATTAAAAGATTTAGCAGCAGAAGATGGCCGGGGATATGTACGAGGGAAGATCATCTGCCATAATCCTGACGTTAATCTCTATTATCCTGCTTGTGAAACTTGCAATAAAAAGCTGTCAAAGGACACGGCAGAATGGAAATGTGGGTGCGGTTTCTCTACACAAACACCGAATTATAAATTTTTGATTCACTTACTACTCAGCGATGGCGAGACTAATGGTTGGGTGCAGGTTTTTGAACCAGCTGCGTTGAAACTGATGAATGGCATAACTGCCAACGAGTTAAACGCAGAAAATAGCCTTGAGAAAGCGGTAAAGAAGCTGAAAAGCCTTAAAATGAAGACTTTCCTCTTTCAAGTGAAGGCTAAAACAACCGTTTTTAAGGAAAAGAAAATGAATTTCCTCCAAGTCCAAAAAATCCTTGATGATGTAGCAGAGTGAAGATTTGTAGTAAAGAAAGATTCGAATGCTTACAACAGTTTAGACTATTCTTGTTTCACATGAAGATCATTATATTTTTTGATAAGATTGATAGCTTGTTTTTATTTTGAGAAGTATAGAGTATTTATTCGTCACGTTACGTTTGATAAATTCAAGATTTGCATTCGAATAAAATTAACCTTAGAAAAACAAACTCACTTCCTGGGCCAGTTTTCAGTGACAGCAATTAATCACGTTGAACATTAAAGCTATGTACGATACGGCTTCCATCTCTTTACAGGAGTACTTCGACTCTGTTGTCTTCTCAAAGGACCTGAAATATATTATCCCGTCTCTGTTGTCAGCTATTTCAACCATCATCGTTTTGATCGCTTCGATCATGGGAAAATTTTGGACTCGTGCGCTCTCAACCATGATTTTCGCCATCAATGCAGCAGATTGCCTCTACTTCATGGTAAAGCTAAGCGTCCTCCTTCATGACCCAGACTCAGACTTGGCCTGCATGGTTATGCAAGCGATGAACGTTTTTGGTATCACTTCTTCGGCATCTTGGGCGGTGCTCTTTAGTCACGCTTTCTACACAGTGCTGAAGAATAGAAACACCGCTGTCATATCCTCGCTCCTCAAGTATTACATCCCAATCTCCTTCATATTGCCTATATTGACTGGATTCGGCACTTTTTTAACAAATAATATCCATTCACACGGAGACGGAGTATGCGTATACCGGATTTACGTAGGTGAATTCGACTGGTTTGTGCTTTTCCATTTACAATTGCCGTTGCTGTTTACGATCGCCTTGTGTATTATTTTCTATATTCTCTCTCTGAGGCAGCTAAGAAATATCGTCATCGAGGGAAATGTGACAGAAGGGCTAACGCTAATAGTCTACCCGGTGATATTGATTGTGTGCTGGGGTCCACTTCTAACGATGCAATTTATCGCTGAGTTCGGAGTTAATGTCAGTCCTGCTTTGGCGAAAACTTTGCGAATTATATCGCATTTAATGGGGTTCTTCAATGCGGTTGTGTATGGCGAAGGAGTGAAGGGTACACTACGAGGTTGCTTTGGTTCCTGCAAGAAAAAGGAGGAAAAAAGCCCTACTACGACCTTCAATATAAATGAAAGGCTGACCAATGATATGTCATGTGAAGAAGCGATCCCGCCTGAAGAGCTTACCAAGCTACAATGTACGAAGGTCAGATTGGATTTTAATCTTGATAATGATGATGCTGGGAGCCGCTGCTCATCCACCTTTTCATCTCTAGACCAGAGTCCAGCATTTTCAGGTTATTTGATGTGAGTATCTGTATTGAAGAATAAGTAAAAATTGCACCTCGTGAGCTAGAAAAATCGAGGATCTCAATGCCATTATGCGGAAATAATGGATCCTCAAGAGAATAGTGTCACGCATTCATTCATACATTCACGAATGTTAAAATATGTTATCTCAATTCAATGTTTCATTTTATTTTTTTAGTACATTGAATTCGTCATACATAAACTACATGTGAAGTGTCAGCTAAACAGAGTATTAATGCTATTTACCCTATTGAAATCTTAGATTTCTTGATATGCGCTGAAATAAGCTCAGATAGTCAAGAATTAAACTATTCACAAATTAATACCAAGAATATCTATCAAAAAAGCCTGAGAGGTTGAATATGGATGACTCAATTCCTGTATCTTTTCAAGAGTATTTCGACTCTATCATCTTCTGCACCGATCTGCAATACATAATTCCGTCTCTGCTGTCAGCTATCTCAACAGGTACTGTGCTAATCGCCTCGATTATTGGAAAATTCTGGAAGCGACCGCTATCGAGCATGATTTTTGGAATTATTCTGGCAGATTTCATATACTCCATGGCAAAGATAAGCGTCCTTGTCCAGTTTCCTGAATCAAACAAAGGCTGCTTGGTTCGTCATTCAATAAATATATTTGGTATCACTTTTTCTGCATCGTGGGCGGTACTCTTCGGGCATGGATTCTATAATGTGCTGAAGCACAAGAGCACAGGCGTATTGTCCAAGTACCTCAGATATTACACACCGATATCACTTGTACTGCCAGTAATTTCTAGCTCATGTGTGTTTTTAGCAAAAAATATTTTGTTACGGGAGCCCGGAGTCTGTGTGTATCGCTTGTATCTGGGAGAGCTCGATTGGTTTGTTCTGATTCATTTACAGCTGCCATTCGCAACGACCATTACATTGTGCATTGCATTCTACATCCTGTCTCTAGCTCAACTCAGGAAGATAGTAATCGAAGGAAAGGTGACAGAAGGTCTGACGCTTATGATGTACCCTGCGATATTGATTGTTTGTTGGGGACCGCTGCTGTCAATGCAGGCAATGGCTGAGCTAGGAATGAAAACGTCTGATGGTCTAGCGAAAACTTTGCGGGTTTTATCGCATTTGATGGGATTCTTTGACGCCTTGGTATATGGTGAAGGGGCGAAAGGTCCACTTCGAGCGTGTTTGAAGAGCTATAGGAGGAAAGCATGTCCTTGCTTAAGAAGATCAAAGAAACAAAGAGACGGTCAAGAAAATACTGGAGAATTTCTACAGATAAATAGCTCTGTCGAAGAATATCAGCAGATGCACTGTGCTAAGGTCAGATTTGCATTTTCTGATAGCGTTGGCTCAGAAAATCAGCCATCCGAGTTGTCAGACAGCCTACACTAAGAAACGATGCCTGTTTTATGTTTATTTACAAGCAACAATGCCCTAATTTAAGTGTTTTGTGAATTATGTATGGTGTCAAGTCAGATACAATGCATTATTGTGTCAAACGAAACTCAAGTGTAGATACATCACACCTCTTGGCAGACTATTTCAAATTAATTGAAAAATTACATAAATTTCTCTTTTCCATATGATATCCGTTCTAAAAGCATGAAATAATCTAGCTGAACTCTTATATAATATTCATCTGCAAAGAGCCTCTGCAGATGAAGAGCTAAGACAATTCCTTCCGTATATTGTATTTTCCTAATCGATTAGCTGCTTTAATTCATGCCTTGCTTCTGTGTTCAAGATAAAATTGTCAGTAAGTATGCATATGGTTCATTTATGCTCTCGTTCTTACCAAAAAAGACGGGTAATTGAATCCAAAGTAAATCGAAAGTTTATCTGGAAAATTCATCAATTTGATCTGCTCAATAGTAAACAATTAACTCCCGAATTAATGCTCAAGCCTTTACTGAGGATTCTAAGACTTACAAGAAAAGTGATAAAAATTAAATTAACTAAATAGAAAAAGAAGATCATTAATCAGGCACTGTCACCATAAATCGTATTGGACAAATCAAATGGATAATTCATCTCCTCTCTCTTTTCAGGAGAGTTTCGACTCTGTAGTTTTCTGCAGGGACCTCCAATTTATCATTCCATCGTTTCTATCGGCTGTTTCAACATTCATCATACTAATATTCTCCATTACAGGGAAATTCTGGACCCGCCCTCTTTCAGCCATGATTTTCGCGATAAACTTCGCAGATTACATATTCTTTATAGCAAAGCTGAGCGTCCTCGTTCACGATCCAGGCTCAAATTTCGGTTGTCAAATCATGCAAGTGATAAATGTTTTCGGTCTCACTTGTTCAGCTTCCTGGGCCGCGCTCTTTGGTCATGCGTTCTATAAAGTGCTGAAAAACCAACATACAAGCGTCTTAACCTCACTTATAAAATATTACGTCCCAATATCATTTATACTACCCGTACTTACAGGCACTGGCACCTTTTTCACTGATAATATCCTCTCACTTGGGGACGGAGTATGCGTGTACCGTATCTACGTCGGTGAATTCGACTGGTTTGTTCTTTTCCATATCCAGTTGCCAATGTTGATAGCCGTCATCTTATGTATTGCTTACTACATTCTTTCTCTTAGACAACTCAGGGAGATTGTAATCGAGGGTCAGGTGACGGAGGCGCTTACGCTGATGGTATACCCTGCGATATTGATATTATGCTGGGGTCCACTTGCCGTTATGCAACTGATGGCGGAGCTTGGAATGAAAACTCCTGACTCTCTGGCGAAAACTTTGCGAATTGTCTCGCATTTAATGGGGTTCTTCAATGCTGTTGTGTATGGCGAAGGCGTGAAAGGTACTATGCGAGGCTGTTTTAAGGGTTTTAGGAGGAAAATTAAGAAGATTGGATTTTCAGGGAGCTATACTGAACCTCCTGCAGCTACTGAAAACGCAAAACAAATTATAAGGCAAAATTCATCGAAAACAAATGTTCGTTTCGATAGTAGGTATCATAGTATGAAAGCAAGTAGGCTTAAATTGGAGTTTACTGAGAGTTTTAAATCCAGTGCTCTGTTCATGAATGAAAGCGGTTCACTTTTATGAGAACTGTTGTTATTTATATCGACGAAACGAGAGGTTCACAAATTCATTATTAAAATTCACAAACATTTGATGTTTTAGGAAGAGTGAGAAAAGAGTGAAGACAAAGTCAATGATATTAAAATAATTTTTATGAAATAATTTTTGGTATCAAATTTAGAAATTGAATGAATATTACTCCAATTGCATCCCTTGTCAGCATTTGAAAGCTCTCCTTAAAACGGTTCACTAAAATTTTTTCCTCCTAAAATTTTAAAGCTTTAATTAGTTTAAGTAAATTTGGCTCCTTAAGCAATTATTTGCTCCAATAAATTGTATATTAGGCGAATTTATGAATGATCCAGCTCCCATTGTGTTAGAGGAGAAGTCTATTGAGCTCATACTCGTCTGCCCAGACTCTATACAAGTGCTACCATCCTGCATATCGGCGATTTCAACACTTATCGTGATAATTGCTTCGTTTGTCGGGCGATTCTGGACACGACCGCTCTCAACCATGATTTTCGTTATTAACACGGCAGATTTCATCTTCTTTGCGTCGAAGGTGAGCGTCCTCTTCTTTGACCCTGATTCGGACATGGACTGCATCATCCTTCAGGCAATCGGCACTTTTTGCCTTATTGCTACTGCATCATGGGCAGTTCTCTTCGGGCATGCGTTCTATCAGATATTGAAGAATAAAAATACGAATATTGTGTCTTCGCTCCTCAAGTATTATATACCCGTATCATTTATTTTGCCGGTACTGACTGGTTTAAGTACCTTTTTGTCTCGCAATACTGTCTTACGCAAGCGTGGTGTATGCGTATATCGAGTCAGTTCGGTTGGAGTAGACTGGTTTATCCTTTTCCATCTGCAACTCCCACTCTTACTTACGATCCTGCTATGTATTGTATGCTACATCCTCTCGTATTCACAGCTCAAGAGGATTGTAATCGAAGGAAACGTAAGAGAAGCACTTACGTTGATAGTGTACCCTGCGATACTGATTTTCTGCTGGGGCCCACATGTAGCCTTGCAAATCATGGCTGAGAATGGAGTCAAAACCAGTGACGCTGTCCAAGATGCTTTTCGTGTTTTCCCATATCTAATGGGATTCCTTGACGCTTTGGTGTATGGCGAAGGAGTGAAAGGCACGCTGCGAAAGTATATAAAGACTTGTAGGAGGAAGAGAGGGCGTGACTCAAATTTCTCGGTCGACACCGAGCAGACGGGAGAGACTCTCAGGATAAATTATAAACCCTTGGAAGAGCCTCCTAACGTTGAACATGCGAGGGTCACACTGGAATTTATTGATAGTTATAGCTCCAATACGCCTAATAGCAATTGGAATCCATCGTTGTAAGAAGCGCTCAAGTGTTGATAAACAATGATATTTATATATATTATGTGACTTAAGATTGGTACACAAGAAAAAGGAGAAATTTTGCCTTAAGGCTATATTGCAATATCTATAATGTGCTAAATATATTCAGAAATCTGCCTTTTAACATACTATCAATTGCGTAAAGTAGCTTAGGCACTCTTTTTAGAATTTTCTACTATTTGATCAACTGTAGATAATGGTCAAGAGGATTGCAACTAAAAAAAGTGGCAGAAGCATCTTAATTGCTGGTATGCTCTGGTGTATTGATAATATATTGAACCAAACCGCGCGCGATACAAATTATTGCTGAGAATAGAAGAAACCAATTTAAACCTTTGACGGAAGCTATCAAGATTACCTAACTATATTGTTTTGTAGATGTGCAATAATTATAATATTTCTGTAATCTACAACTTTTTGCATCTGCAAACTGAAAAAATATTCTGTATTTTGATTTTGTGAAGATTAGTTCCCAAAATAACCTTTTCAAATTACCGTAGAAATTATATAAATTCCTCACAAAGGTTCTTCACAAGATTAATATGAAACGAAGTATTCATCGTCTAATTAATCTCACTATTTTTCAGCTGGCAAGGCGTCTTCAATTACAAACTGAGCTTTATCCTTTAGCGAAATCTTCACTACATACTCTTTGGAGAGTACCTCTTCAAAAAAGGGCTGAAGTATCTTTGCATATTTCTTAGTCTGCCATTCTCTCAAGGTATTTGCTGGCAAGTTGAGCATGATCTTCATAGCTGCTGACTCAAAAGCTATTGCTTCAAGCTTCTCGCTGGAGTCTTTCAGCAGGACCTTAACCCTGTACCTGTAAGTAGGTGCTTTATTGATATGACCGCATGAGCATGTCCAGCTATTCGAAGTTCCTTTCTTCAAACAATTCCCACATCCTGGATAGAACAAACTCGATTCTTGGTCGATAGCTTGGATTGATACTCGAGCATGGTAAGTTCCAGGCTCTCCGGACTTGATAGCACGAAGAGTTGAAAGCTCATATGCATTGCTTTCCTTCTTAATTTCGGGAATATTTTCGATCTTTTTTTCTTCTTCTCCTTGTTTCGAGGGCATATTTGGCATTTGATCACGAACTTCTTGGGCGATCGTGGCAAGTTCTTTCATTTCTGGGACACCATCGAAGCTCTTCGTGAACACAGAAGACCAGTCCATAAAGTTGAGGATGTATTCTTGGTCCAATTTAGAGATCTGCAGGTTTCTAAATAGCATGATATCTCCAAGTTTCCCTTCAAAACTTTCAGCCTCAACGCCAGTAAAGGTTAAAGGGATTTTCTCTTTGCTCGAGTCTAATAAAACGATTTGTCTTCTTTGAATTTTTCCTGAGGTTTTCATTATAGGACCTATACCAAGGACTGCCCCAGCGAAGTTGATCTTTTCTTTTGGATCAATCTGAGCAACGTCTTTGACTCGTGTCAAGCTAAGCTTAGGAGGTAGCATTGGGATTTTCGAGTCTTCAGGTAAAGGCTCAATGACGGTTTGACTACGACAGTCGATGAAGCATTCATGAGAACCGTGGAAAACCGTAGTGGATTTTTTGATTTCTCCTCCAGCGATTTTATAGATACCTCCTTCCTGGAGAGTCGCGTGATATTTCAAGCAGAGGTCTCTGAAGAAGCTCATTTTTATTTCTGTTCCTTGAGAATCAAGCAGATCTATCGAAAAGACTTCAAGTTTTCCATTAGTGTCGGTCTTTCTTTCGAAAATCGGTCCTTTGTAGATAATTCGGGCTATTATGGCCCAATCTGTGAGGCCGACTGCCAAGTTGTTGATCGGAATTGGCTGAGGCTGGTCTTTTCGGTCCTTTGAGCCCGCTTGTTTGAGCTCTTGGTCGTTTTTGCCGATTTCTGCCATTGGGTAGCACTAAAATTGGATTGTTAGTTCAAGATCTGTGTAATTTAAAATTTATTGTTTTGTTATCCCTGACGTGGTAAATAAACTCCAGATCTCTAGGGTTCAATTGCTAGAGAAAAGCTCAATATCGTTGCCTTTGTCAGAGGATATTGCGTTTTTCGCTAGATTTCTTCGAAAGAGGGGGGGTCACTTCGCTAGTTTGGCTAGGTTAGTCGACCACTTTGAATAAGATTTTCAATGTTGAGCTCCATTTGAGCTTTATTCGTACCTCAAATAATTTATCAGCTGAAGACAGGGTCGTTTGGTTGGACTCACTCTATCATCAGATGCTGCGATTAAGCTTTTTCTGGCTTCAAGCAGCTTGGGCTTGAGAATCTGTCCTATTAATTGATAATAGTCGAGATATTTGGAAAGATGTTTTTTTTTTTGTGTGTGTTTCAAGGACGTTTCACAAAAAGATTCGTTTTGATATTCCATTGCCGACCCTTGGAGCACGACCCTCCATCGTATATGTAGTGACAATGCTTCAATTCCAAACTTACAGGTGTTGTTTCTAATTTGCTGATGTTTAAAAAGCTCAAAGGTTGATCATGAAAAAGGAGCTTTTTCCTCATTCTTCCAGCGACTATATGATTGTTAATTCATTTTTATCGAGACTGATCTTTGTTGAGTTTACACCTTTACAAAGCAATCTAAATAGATTCGAAAAATTTAAATTTCCATTGTGGAACAAACTTCCAAATAATAAAAACACAAAATCAGATATGAGAAGTTAAATCTCATTTCTTGATTACATGGACTTTTTCTGAATAGAGACCTCTTTTTCTATCTCATCTTTCTGAAATCTCCGAGATTTACTTAAGGGGAAAACTGAGAAAAATTTCCGCCGTTTTGCTCTTTTTTTGAGATTAAAGAGTTCACTCACGAATCACTACGAATCACTGTATTGAAAGAAAGCATGAAAGCTTTCGTCCACAGAGCTGAATTTATCAATCAAAATCACTTGAACTCGATTCTTTCAAAATAAATTGCCACAATCTCTTTTCAAATTCAAACTCTCAATGGGTTCGTTGTTATGAGATCCATGACTGATTGCAAGCGAGGGCGGACCTAGTTCCAAATGGAAGTAAATTAAATTAATTTTGGCACCTAAAATTATTTCAAACCAAGATTAAATTCGATATCAACCAGTTAAACGCTAATCTGATCAAAATCACCAGCGTTTCAAAAAGTTCCCGCCGAATTAAAATCTAATGTCCTTTAAATTTTCCTCCTATAGTTTCGAAAATAGGACAAGCAGGTCCTCAGCCTTTCTAATTGTCTGGGAAGGAGCTCAGTGCTCCGAAACGCTCTTTTTCATTAGGTGTTATTATGCCTCTTTAATTTCGAGGCAAATTGATTTTGAATTTTCTGTCCAGATACAAATTCAAATTATTAGCGGGAATTAGCGTTCTGGAGCGGTTTGAACAATCCACTTGCCAAATTATTTAATTCAGGTGGCGTCCAATTTTTTATTATCTTTTATTAATCTGATTAACTAACAAATTTTGGTTTTTTGAATTGCCTTATGAAACCAAACACCTGCTACACCCTATTCCCTGAAGCCAACCTTCACGAAAGCGCCAGAGTCACCTCTTCCGAGGGATTTCTGCCTGCCCAACAGCCTCTGTCCTCTTTATTTGGTCGCAACGATGGCCAAGGTATTCTGTTCGGAAGATCGTCTTTTGGCTCCAGCCAAAATGAAGTGATGGAAACTGAAGAAGCTCTTTTCAAAACAGCTGTCAGCGTCTTTCAGAAGACCGGGCTGAGGAAGTTGGTTTTCGACCGGTCAAATGATTTCGAAGAAGAGGATGACTTCATCCGAAAGAGTGATAGAAGGACTACGATTCAACAGAGAACCTTCGCTTCAAGGACCTACAACCTCGTTTGTCCTCAATTGAACCGTGACAATTAAATGGAACTGCTGGCGGAATTTTGCCGCCTAACTACAAATTTTACCAATAAAAACTTTTGTTTGAGAATACGATCGTATTGTACAAAAAACTTTCTGAAGACTCCAAGGAAATCGCGTGAAGAACCGCTTTCACTTGGGAAAAAAGGCGAGAAAGACTAAATTTTGATATTCAAATCAATATCTAATGGTTCTAAATTGATAAATCATATATAAAATGTCTTTGTTAAACTCTGGTTAGTAGTATAGGTTAGTCATTGTACTTGTTCTTGTTCTTGTGTTTGTTCTAGTGTCCATCTTCATTGATATTTTCATTGAGAGCTGATAGCAAGAAGAAATTCCTAAAATTTTCGTTTGATGACAGGATTAGTTTGAATTTCAATTTTTTGAATAGATCAATTAAGTTGAGAGCAGATGATAAACTGTGCTTGTAGAAAGAGGCAAGCAGAGTGTGGTAAGCCCATCAAATTGTTATTCTGATGTGTTCAGTCTCGACGCACAGACCTATTAGATGCGGTGCTTTATGGTTATATTGGACGAATAATTTATGTTTTTTCAGTAGAAAAGAGAGAATGGGATGCTTCTGAAGTCTTCTGATGAACCCGAAGTTGAGAACATCTTTGGGAGTGTATGTGTTACCAATCTATAAAAAGTTTCGATCATGCTGCTTCAAGATTCTTCTCGAAACATTTGCGCATTTCATCAAAGTCTTTGGAAGAGCCATTTTCATTGGATAAAATCAAGGCGGGAACAGGTGGAAAATCATAAAAGCAACCTTTTTAATATAAGATTTCCTTCAGGCGAAAGGGCTGTTGAGAATCACGTGCGTGTATTATTACATTTTATACAAGATACAAATGTTTTGGAGAATCTAATCTCCTGATTCTTAAGGAAAGAAGTCAATAACTGTGAGAAAAGAAAAAGATTATGAATTATGACTGGATGTGAAAGATTCCGAGTTTGAGAACAGAAATTAGAATCTTAAAAAGGCGATTACTAAATCCAAAATAAGGAAGATAGAGAAAGTATTCTGTTAGTGTACCACACATCAGCAAAGTGTTTATATTTCAAATCAAGATTACTTTAAATACGTAAGTTTATAATTAATAGTATACTTTGCTCTTCCTCTCTCACAATAAGTGCAATTATCAGGTGATTAAAATAAAATAGTGCATTTACTTATTTACTAATGAAAGTACTAAAGAAATTACTCAGGCTCAGCAGATGTAATTACAGAGTGTTATCAGTAATTGATCAGAGATTTATTAATTGGAAGTTATAATTCTAAAAAAATTATATAAAAACTTTGAATCTATTTCTCATATTCATCAATACAAAAAGGTATTTGGGTCGAATGAACTGAGTGAAAAGAGTAGGTGGTATCTAGAAGGGGAAGGAAATGACTATAGCTCAAGCAAAGGTAAACGGAAATCATTAGAAAGATTGTTTAACAAATCGATGTTGTAATGGTTGAAATAAAAGTGGCAGACAATTTGTATCTGTGTAATTAATGCAGAATGAAAATAGGGATATTTTCATGAAAGTGGTAAATAATAATACTTCATTTTAAACAAAGCTTGAAAATTATTGAAGATAATGTGCTTTATAGAAAAGTAGCAACACAACTTCGGAGATACACTAAGAAATCTCGCAACACCTGTGATGGATTTTAGTACTTGAAAAGCAGACGATTGAAACTTAACTTTGTGATCTAAATTAACAATAAAACCTCAAAATAATCCATATAAAAGTTATACATAGGTTATGTGAGTCTGTGAAAATTCAAATTACCAATTCTTCAATATATCCTAAAAAAAAAATAAATAGCCTTGATCGTTCTTGAGTAATCGATTTTATTTTCTTTTTCTCTTCTAAACAGCAAAATCAGATGAAAATAAGTAGGAACTAATGATAATTGAAACACAACGAGTATTGTTCATCTTTCACCTGAGTATTCCTATAGTTCTTCGAGGCTTACTAACTAACCCGAAATCCAATTCTCTATAACTCGAAATAACCCATTATTATTTTCATTAGTATTATTTAATGCGTTCCTTAGAAATATTTTCAACAGTCTTATTCAGAATCCTTCAATAAATACGAATCCGTTTAATAAATATTATCAGGTAATCCATAATATTAATCAATATTTCGCCTTGTAAGAGACTTTTTTCTTTCTCTCCTAACAGCATTCTAATAATAAATCAATAAGCATGAGCTGCTTTTCAATTTTATAGCCACAATTTCATCCTCTTAAACAGCTTCAAGCTGAATTTTAGCCACCTCAAGAAACTTGCTTGACGAGAATTTCCTTCTTACCGCCTGCAACGACGCTTTAGGAGCGTTTTGCAACAAGAAGCATAACTCCTTCGCGCATCCGCGTATCTGGGTCTCTTGATATTTCGAGTATTTGATCATCGCTTCATTGCTGCTATCTCTCTTGTGTAACTTGTTTACAAGGTAAATCGCAGCACAGGCAAGGATGCTGTGCGCATGCTTTTGCATCGCGTACTCGACCAATGCCAGCTCAATAAGATACCTCGTCAGATTGTAGCTTCTCTCATCGAGCTGGGCTACTAGCGCGTATCTTTCCAGGAACCTCAATGACGAGGTATGCGTCAGTTTAAACGCAAGAGCACATAATATTTTGCCTTCCATATCAAGTATCTCGCTGGTAGTATACGCCTTGTCGCAGACGTATGCGAAATCTTTAACCTCAGGAGGATATATCTCCTCATACTTGGATGCTATCAGCATCGAAGACACTCCGACCAGTTGGAGTTTCTGCCGAGGCACGGAATTGAGTGACAAATAGCGATCAATCAAATTAACCGTCATGAAAAGAGTCTCTGGTACCAATTTGAACTTCGCATGCACATCCACCAGCCAATCGATGAGGATCGCTCTCATCTTCTCGTTAATGTCTTTTTGAACCTCGGTCATGTAGCTGGAATTGCAGAGGTACTTTGACTATTCAATATTAAAAACCAGGTTCATATGAAGAGGGAGTTTACTTCCTCAGAGCGTTGATATTCGATAATTTCGTTTACGTAAGGGACAACGTATTGAGGGTTTTTCTCGTTCTCTTTATCGCATTTCTCAAGCGGTTGGTCTTTTGGGCCTTCGACTTCAATGGTCATCTTCTCTGAGGGTTTAGGGTGGAATTCGTAGCTGGGTTTAAGTTGGTGAGGGACGTTTGGCTTCAGGCTCTGAATAAAAAAGGATAACTAGACGAGAAGGCAAGCAACGTACCTTGATAGCGTCGTTTTGGTCGTAGATGTTAGAAAGCTCACGACCGAATGCTCGATTCGATTGGAATGTGCCATCTTTCAGAGAGAGTCCTCGTTTCTGTGGGTCTATGTTTTCGTTGTGGACCTGAAAGTCAAGATTGAAACTCGCTTCAGGGTAAAGGAAGGTAGTTTACCGAAGGGACGTGTGTTAACGACATTCTTGATGCTATGAATTTGGTGCTATGAAAGTTTTTAAAAATTAGATCGTTATTATAGTTGCTAAATTTGAATTGAATTTTTGTCTCTGAAACCAACTGAAGCCCGATTAAAAACAGCCCAGCTCAAAGGAACTTTATTTCCTTACTGATTTTCCGCTTAAGTGAAGAAGAAACGCCAAACATTTGCATTTGGATATCTATCCCCAGCAATGACAGAATTAACAGTCACGTAGGTGTATAATTACATATCACATCTAATTTGAAGATTTTTGAGAACAGTTTCTAAAATGTTACATCGAACAAGCCAAAACTGTTGAAATTTAATACAAGAATCAGAAAACTGAGAGAGAAAAATCCGGAAGAGAATAATTCTCTTATTGGTTAAGAGCACGTTTCGTTGCTTGCTCCTCATCGTCTTCTTCGTTTACACGCTCAAAAAGCTTCGCCGCGACTTTATTATTATTAACGTCGCGAGCGAGAGAAACTGTAACACCGCGTTGCCGTACAGGACGGCTTTCAAACACTTCATTTTCGTCCACCATACTGTTTATTTTTGCTCGATTCGCGATTAAGCCGGACATCGGTTCAATCATGAAGCCTCTTCGAGCGTTTCTTCGCAGATTCGTTTTAAGGTTTCGAATCGTCGCATCCATTTCTTTATTCGACACTCTTCCAATCTGCAAAGGTTTGAGTGAGATAAGGTAAGAATTAAAAAGTGCTGTTACATTCTGAATCCAAGGATGCGCAAGAGCCTGGGATGGAGAGTATCTTTCTTTATAATTCTTTTTAAGGAGATGGCTAACAAGGTCTTTGGCTTCAGCCGAGACTTTTTCCCAAGCAGATTCCTGGAAGCTGACTTCTCCTTGTTTGATCAATTCGATTAAATCATTAACACTAGTACGCACGGTTAAGATCTTAATAAATTTTGAAATAATGCTTACTATTCGGCTTGGAAGGGCTGGCAGCCACTGAGCATAGTGTAGAGGACAACCCCTGCGCTCCACATGTCGACTGCTTCGCTGTATGAGACAATAGAGTCTGTTAATTTTAATAATCGGAGGGAGTTTACGTATATTCAGTATCAGTGAATACTTCAGGTGCAGTGAATGCTATCGTGCCTGTATAAGTCCACATTCTGTAATTCTCGTTTGAAAGGCCTGTGTAACGAGCTTTTTTATCCTCTTCTGAGAATTTCGAGACGTTAAAATCAGTGATTTTCACAACGGAACCATCTAAGCGACTCATTAATTGTCTATAGCGATGTGATATATATACCCTCAGACACAAGGATATTGTTTGGCTTCAGATCTCTATGACACACGCCTTTGAAATGCATGTATTGGATCGCCATCAATATTTGCTTGAAAGTCTCTGAAGCGACACTTTCTAAACGTTTCGTAAGACTCCCTTTAAGGAATAGCAGAGATTTATACCTGAATAAGACCCGATCTCGTGAATGACTTCGAACATTTCTTTTCCTTTGACAAGCTCGAGAATCGTATAGATCTTATTTCGAGACTCATCAATGTATAAATCGATAACTTGCACGATGTTTTTATGTTTCAGCCGTCGGTGATTACGGAATTCTGTAATAATCTGTAATTGGTTAAGCATTATGGTTATAAGTAAGAATGAGAACAATTCATTTACTAAAACTTTAAGCTCGTCATCTCCTCTGTAATTTACGATTTTCACAGCATATTCCTGGCCGTCTGATAACTTAATGCATCTCTTAACCGTCCCTGAAGCTCCTTCGCCTAACACCTCGCACTCCTCGAAATAATCTTTAAACGAGTTCGAGATATAATGCACGTGTTCCTCAGGCGAGCCGAGCTTTTCTTCCTCTAAAGCGAAGAATTTCTGGAAAATCGTATGCGTGCTCGGAGTAACGTCTTCTATCACGTCCTCACCTACACAACGGTTACGCCATCACCTTAAAATCGGATTTTGATACCCGGTAGTCCTCCATAGCTCTGAATACCGAGAGACAGTTCTTGTTTGCTTTCAGCTTTCTGGCCATCGAGATCATCCATTGATTTCTTTTGGGTCTGATCAAGCGATTCATTATCATCGGTGGTCTGCCTTTCATTTTTCAGGCTTTGACTGACTGAGGTGCTCTCTGTGATATTAAGTTAAGCGTGGGGATTCGACTTGAAAGACTTTTACTAGTGCTATTTTCGCTATTGTCGTTTGCATCTATTGAACTTTCCCTCTTATCGAGTTTAGCAGATTTGCTGATTGGGTTTGAAACGCTGATAGTTGCCGAGAATTGAGCTAAATGGAATGCTAACGAACAGAGAATGGACAGCGAAAGTACATCGAATATTGGAACGGATGGCCTCGAAATTTTTTTTCTTATCATCAGTGAGGACGATATTTGGGCTGTTGCAATCAGATTTGAGTAGCACTGGCTGTAGTTTGAGTCCGCTGTCTACGGAGCGCCTTTCTGGGACCTTCGGAGATTCCGTATCGCTATTGAAGAGAGAGGCTAAGGGAGTCATCTGTAAATTGTAGTCGAAATTAGAGTTTTACGCTTTAAACGGGCTCTCATTTGCTCGAATTTAGAGTTTCTTTTCGGAGACGAATCGGTGTCGACGTTCGAATTGCTTTCGGTGGGCTTTTTGTTCATCACTAGGTTTTTGGCGAAGCACTTAATTGCTTTGGGTTTGCCTTGTTAAATAAATAATTGAGTGACTCCAAATCCGTAAATGAGGGATTAAAATTTAATATCCCGAACTTCTGCAATTTTTGCTCAAATCTTTTTCTTATCAAAGGTTTTATAACAGCTGAATAAACGAAAAGCGGAATGTTGAGCCATAATTATGTGCTCAGCTCAACATCGCAGGGGTTGATAAAATCTCGAGAGATTTAAGAATTGAAAAGTTTAAAGCTGCTGTCATGACATTGAAGGATCGTGAAGAAATAATAAATTTTATTTTTTTAAATAGAATAATCGGAAGAATTTGTAATTAATGAGCTAGGAGTTTAGCAAGTGGAGAAGGACTCTAACTTAATCGACTTTCCGAGCGAAATTGAAAGATAGACCATCCCATACTCCCAACACAGAGAGGTTTTTAATTCATTTCTGAGTGAAAATTCAAACTCAATGTGAATTTGAGACACATTTTACGATTTAATTAATGAATCGTTACAGTTATAGGCATGAACCCAACATTTTTCTTTACCTTCGGGCTTTTCCATTAATTTAAGGGCATTCTGCCCACAATTCATCTATATTTGGAAAGATACTATTACTGAAAATTGCTGGAATAGTTTTGGTAAGTTCTGAAAGGAATTCTGCACAAATTTCAAGAGCATAGATTTACTACATAAGACGCGAGCTCTTAGATAACCTAATAACTATCATGGTGGAAACAGATTCGTCTTTAGCTTCCTGATACTGAAATCTATGCGAAACTGAAAAAAAATGCTATGAGAATTGCAGTACAGAACACATTGTTAGTACCGAGCTATGAAAAAGTCGAGATTGAAACTACTTCTCTTTGAAAGATCGAGTTTGTTAGAAATGTTTTTTAGATAAATTAAAAAAAAAAAAGGTAGTTTAGAAAAATTGTGGAAAGTCATTTCAGAGTTGCCCTCTTCATTTAATTGTTGTTTGTACACTTCAAGGAAACTTTGAATCAAATACATGCGGTATGTTCCAGATGGCAAATAAAATAATAAATTTCAATTTGTGGATTCGATGCAACGTTCCCTTGCCTCATCGTGAAGAAATAAATTATATATCAAATAATTTAACTAATAGTCAAGCTCTCTAATTACATCACGAAGTGATTCTCTTGAGATGATGAAGTTGATATATAATTCATGGTCTAGAGACCTTACATAAAACCAATTCAACAGTATCGCAGAATTATTCACTGCTCGCTCATGAAATTGTGCCTTAAAGATACGGGAGGAATAGTTAACCTCCCCTTAATTGAGTTTATTTAATTTAATTTCGTTGATTGGGCTTTGTCTTGAGTTCCAGGTTCTTAGTCCTTTTAGTTCTTGACTTTTAACTCCTATTTCAACCTTCGCGAGTGGGACCAAACAGCTCGATAAAACCTTGAAATTTACTCTTTGGTTGTTACGCGATAAATCTGTGAGTTTTATTAAACTGCTTTTGTTGTTTTGATCATAATTCTTGCGGATTGAGAAAAGACCTCATGCGGTCAAGTGTGCACAGTTCAAAACAAATTTATCTCGCGTTGTATCTTTGCTGAAGCATGGGTTGAATTTGAAAAATTGATTAGCTCCATTTTATCAAAGTTTTTTTAGAAGCATTTTCTGCCTTCACACACTTTATTGATTGTTTTGTTGTTGAACTAATATTCATCTTTTCCAATCACTCTATCAAATTTTTTTTCCAAATATTCCAAGTTATTTTTTCATAATATAATATAGATTTAATTGCAGATACAAATTGAGTTGGATAATCATTCTCTTCGCATAGGCTAGACTTTGATGCTTTACAGAATATCTTAATGAATTTTTGAGATTTGCCCCCACCTTTTTATGATATTGATATAATAAGCTAATCTTAAGTATACAGATATATGTCTTTCTTTCTTTCCTTCTTTTTTTTTCTCTCTCTCAAAACTTTCCTCTCTACCATCACTAATAATCCCTAACTAAACAAGAGTGATCTTCTTGGGATCGACACCCAGCTTTTGCAATGCTTTTGGCATCGCTTCATTAAACACTGGAGAGCCACAGACCAGGAATTTCGTTGCGTCTTTTGCCATGTGCTCTTTCAGGAACTGCTCATCTATTCTTTTGCCCACCTTCTGAACATATTGGTCTTCCGGTCCACCTTTCACATGAGCTTCAAATAACCCCAGATTGTATTTTGTGTTTATTTCAGCTGTCTTGCTAACGATATCGAATCCAATGGCATCGTTGCTATCCGCATAAGCTACAACTAACACAAGCTTGAATCCTTCTGCTAGTGTCGTCTCGTAATCAGTTCCCAACGAGGCAGGAACAACTCGCTGAGCTACTTCTGGTCCAAATTTCTGTTTGAGAGCGAGGTACATGCTCTTGAACAGGAGGAAATTGAGCAGGTCCATGAAAGGCAAAATACCCGTTCCCACTGCCAATGCGTAATGAGTTCCTCTCGAGTTATCAAGGATTTCGAGTCCTCGGCCCACTGGTCCATTGATAAGAATGCTGTTTGAGGACGCTAAACTGGTGTGGAGATACCCAGATAATGGAGTAGATTTCGGATTGTGGTATTGTTTGATCACAAAGTTGAGGTTAGGTGAAAGGGTAGGTAAGGTGGTAGAAAGATTAGCTTCTCCTTGCATCTTCCCGTCGAAAAATTCAGTGGCTGCTTTTCTAAACCTCGTCCATGACTCCCCGAGACTGTTGCAGACTGTGTAAGGTCTTGCTGGCCCATTTATCAGATCTTTGGAGAGATAAAAATGCCTTCCTATCCAAGAAATGCCTTTCAAGTCATTCTTGATTTGATAATTTGAATTCTGGAACTCAAAGCAGGCTGTGGACTTCGTGAGGGCTTTTTTTCCAACGAATTTCCAA
>ENA-UOTZ01000626-UOTZ01000626.1-compost-metagenome-genome-assembly--contig:-NODE-626-length-29379-cov-7.915364_pt1 | contig 29379 bp, 13 predicted proteins | sample MGYA00238144_ERZ746983 | MGnify/ENA primary metagenome ERZ746983 (study PRJEB28759, sample SAMN06268863) | compost metagenome | isolation source: single cell | place: USA: California, Emeryville, Joint... | reverse complement strand
AACTCCCAATTCCACATAAAACCACAATTGCACACAAAAATATGTTAGCCTGGCATGAATTAACATTACTTCTAATACACGGTCTAAAGATACATAAATGACACATTTAATCGTCTTCAAAAGAGAAGATTTCAAGTTCTCATTAACAAATGGTCCAATCTCAATTCAAATCAGGGAGAAATTTTGATAGTGTAAAAGAGAGAAGAGTTGAGAAGGATAAAGTTGTAAAGTTTTGAGTTTAAGTAAAACTGATAGTGGAAATGCAAAGATCATAATTCTTCCTATGACTAGAGATATGGACTGAATATCTTAAATTACAAATGAAACCTTTGAAACCAATTCACAATAATGTGAGTCTCAATACTGCAAAAATTTTATATAACTATTCCTCTTTTAAACTAGAGGCCCTTATCTTTCATTTTTCAATTTGTTGAATCTGTACCACTATTAACAAATTAAAATAGAATCCATGCGATTACTCTAACAACCTACAAAGCTGATATTATACGCAGTGATCCAGAGTTTGCTTGATCAATTTCCAAGCAATAATTCTCCAAATTTTTCTACTGTTTGTTTGGATTCAATCTAGCAATCTAAAAATTTCAGAAAAATTAATAGACATTACTGAGAGCCTAAGCTGAGCCGAATAATGTTCTGTAATTATCTGGACTTATTTCATATCATGTTACGTATGAGGGAAGGACAAATTTTCTCAAGAGTTTTGAGGAATCCTTGCTTATTTGTGAAATGTTCTTCAAAGAGAGATTGCTTTGTACGACAATCTCTCAAATGCCCCCCCCTACCCGTTGCGTGTTCCCCACATCTATCTGAATAAATAATTGAGCCTATTTAATCTCTGGACGTTATTCGTTCTCAATTCGATATGAAAAGCTTGATACGCAAGTTTAAATACTGATTCTCATTACATTGATAATAAAATTAAAGTTCTATCAACTTCACAGAATATTAACATAACTCAAGATGGATTCTAAAGCACCTGATCCATTTGGCTTCGATACTCAAGGCCAAAACTACGACATATACCGTCCAAAGTATCCGAAACCTTTCGTCGAAGAAATTCTGAAATTTACCGATAATAAAAACACATACTTAGACCTGGCCTCAGGAACCGGAATTCTTTTCTTTGAGCTCTTCGATTCATTCAACAAAGACTGCGTCATCCATGACAGAAGTGCCAAGCAACTCCAAACTGCAAGTGAAAAATTAAAGTCAGTCCAAAGAGCATCTCCTGTCCATGTTTTAGAATGTGATGCGTACGAGATTCCCAAACAGCTCCCAAAACCACTCAAATTTGATCTTGTTACGATCGCTCAGGCATATCATTGGTTCGAGCCTTTCAGAATGCTTGATTATGCCACCAAAGAACTGCTTGCAGATGAAGGTGCTCTTGCTATTACAGGGTATTTTTGTGATGGTTTCGACTACAATTATCTGGCTGAAGATGAAGCTTTCAGCAAATCAGGTCAAAGGCATTATGATGAATTCTATAGAATTGTCAAACCTCACTTTGACTGTGACCGAGATACACTGGATGCGGAGCACAAAGATGTCGATTTCTCTAAATACTTCGAGACTGTGAAGAGGAGTTCTGTGGATATCACAAAAGAACTCACTATTGACGAGTTTCAGAAATACCTTCATACCTATTCGGGGTATAACCTGTACATCAACAAATTTAAAGGTCAGAGCGATATCGTAGATCCTAACGAAAAGCTCTTCAATGATGTTAAGAAGGAACTAGCTGATTTCTATCAGAAGCGAAAGATAAGTATTAAAGAGAAGCCGATAAATATGAAAATGCATTTCTTCTTGATTTTAGCTAAAAAGGTAAAAGCTCTTATATAATTGAATTGGTTTTGCAATGATGATTGGCCTTGTTCACTCATAAGCTATAATATTAAATACATATTGAAACATAATAGCATAATATAATATTAGTAATAGCATTCATGTTTGGTGCATCTTGATCATCAATATCGTTAGTAATGAAAAATTTTCGTGGTTTGGATTGTACCATAGCAATTATTTCAATTTCGAAAAATGAAAATATAAATGCTTGTTCCAGAACTATGCTAGATAAATGTCATTTTGTAGATCCCAAAAAATCGCGAGGCAATGAAGTCGTTTGAGAGCAAATTTGAAATCAGCAATCTACTGCAAAAATGTATCTCTTGACTCATACACACCAAAGTGATTGCTATTGAGTTTTGAAATGAAAAAAGGAGTCTTGCAAATACAAGAAATATGAAACTAAATTAATTGGGAAATTCCATTTTCCATTGTCCCGAGGAATATAGCTAATTCATACACTCTGCGAACTTGGATTTTGCTATTTTTTGCTTTTCAGCCAATCTCGTAGTTAAATACCTATCTCCAGACTTTCAAATAACAATGCCAATTCAACAGCAATAAATGAAAAGAAACATTCTTCTCTTTGAAAAATAATCCAGCTTTCATTGGAGATTAACACAAATAAATATGTATTCTAACGTCTGAGCTTTGATGATGATATTGTACATTTGTAGACACCCTTTATATTGTATCTTATTGCATTTTCCCTAGTTTTTTTCAATAATGGTCGACTAAATTTACTCTGCCAAGTAGCAACTAGTGACTTCTTTATTTGTCAGTTGCTTCCAATGTGATAGATAATTAATGTATTACTACCTTGTCTTGCATGGCAATAACACCATTTCGCAGTTGACTTGACCAATATTCGATTTTTTATTTACTTTGTGCTGATTAACTCGGATAGAAGATCTTCGATGCAAATCTACTTTTAACTATTGTTTATCGAAAATATTAATTCTTGATAAGTTTCAAATTTGATTTCGGTAAAGTCGCTACTGACCCCAATCTTCGAAAAGTATCTGATCCCAATTAATCAGCGTTCCAAACGTTCGCAGGGGTGATATTTCGATGTTCAACAATTCTAATATCTACTGACTCCAGCTTGTGTGATCAGAAATAATCACCGTTCTCGGGATTTTCGTACTTTCTACATTCCCTTCCATAATACATAACCCAGAGTTTTATTGATTTAAGCAGAATATAATGAAATCTTGAAATCTAAATGATAAGTCATCATTGCTTCAAAAATAATATCTTTAGCTTTAACGGAAATTTCTCCAAATTAAGGCTATAATATGACCCTTGATTTCACCCTCTCACACGAGTTTGTACTCAGAGAGAGTATATTTCTATTATAACATTAGTGTTCTACGCCTTCAGTCCTTGCGTCAAATGGATTTTTTGAATTTTTGATTGCTCCGGCAGCTGCGTTTCAAATGTAAACACTGGCCAAATTCAGATCTCAACTATTTTCTGCTCGATATAATTAATAATTTTTCTGTTTTAGTTTTCTTAAAAACAAACATTTGTTTGGAAGAGCTACCAAAGTAAATTCAAAAAGAAAACAGCACGAACATGAGTTACCATTCAAATGGCTACATGCATCAAGGGGACGAAAAACGCGGCAAAGTTGATTTGAGCAGAGGATCCCATGCCATGATGGCTCTTTCGAAGATTCTTCAACATGTGTACATTCCACTCGAAGAAACCCAAGGCCGTCAAGATAACCTTCAAAACCTGAAGAAGTTTGTCTCTCAGATCAGCCATACCATTCAGCAAGTCACCGGAACTGTGACTATCAAGCTACCAGCCGCTGACAATCTTGACGATGATCAGGCCTACAAGAACCAAGATTTAATGAGAAAATACGAAATTCTAGTGGACGAGTGGACAAGCATCATCAAGAAAACTATCAAAGACGAGGATTTGAAGAAACCAGAGCCTCGTAAGTCGCTTGAGTTGATCGAGCATTGGAGAGCAAAGAGTGCCGTGCTGAGCACTCTTTACCAGCAACTCTCAATGCCGATTGTCGGGACAGTCCTTAAGGTAATTAACTGAATGAAACAAACGGATTGCTCATGCTTTTTCTTATAGAGATTGAAAATTTACAAACAAAAGACTACCGACGAGTACCAAAAACTCAATGAATTCGATACTGAATTCAAGAACTTGACGAAGAAATTCAACGAAGCAAAGGACAACGTCAAATTCCTGACCATCCTTGAAAGACAATTCAAGGGAATAGCATCAGGAGATTTCCAATCCATTGAAGAAATTATTCCTTCACTCTTCATTGCGCTGAATTCTGGTGTCACTGCTCCTTACTACAAGAAAGGAGACAATTTCACGGAGCTTTTGATGACGATTGCTGACGAGATCGGTGATAAAGTCGAAGCGAAGATCAGAATTGACAAGCTTCTGCAACCAAGAGGAGAGTTAAATGAGTATGACAAGCAGCTGAAGGAAGCCATGCAAGATATCAAACACGGCTATCAGATTATGGATAGCTGGATCGTTAACTTCACTGCCGGAAGGAAAAAAGCTGATGAAGAAAGCACAAACGAGCGTTGGGATATCGTCCCAAAGCTCATCACCGAGAGAATCGAGCACATGAAGGTTGTCTCAGATAATTTGCTGAGAATTTGCGAGATCCTTCAGAACTTCCTTCAATTCCTCGGAAATAGTTTGCGATCTGTGACAGGAGATACCGCAGGTATCGATGAGCTGCGAAAAGAAGTCCTAGGACTCGTCGGACCGCTCGTCACTTTCAATTACAACGTAACTCATTTTCTCTATAATAAACTCTTTAATAATCATTATCTTTAACATTAGTATTTTGAAAAGAGAAACGGCGGACAGTGGAGAACTACCTTTGAGAACTTCAAAAACTCAGCGAAGCACATCGAAGAGAAAACCTCTTCCTTGATCGATAAAGCTTTCCAAGATCTCAGATCCTCTGAGGGAGCTTTCGATCTCCTCCAAAACTTCAAGAATGTCGGTCATCTCCAGAACATTTACGACAAAATGCAGAGGAAATACACTGACGTTCTCATTCGATACAAGCAAGAGTTGAACAAGAACAGAGAGATTTTCGAGGAAGGAAAAGACGCCCTCGTGCTTTCACTCAATCGTCCTAAAGTCGCAGGAACTATCAGCTGGGCTCGCTCCATTTTCTCAAGAATTCAACACCCAATGCTCAAGTTCCTCACGAAACCTGATCTCGACCAGGATGAATTCCGTAAAATCAAGAACGAATACAAGGAAGTCGCCAAGGCAATCGACGAGTACCAAAGCCAAAAATACGTCGAATGGTCTGAAAACATCCTGATAAAAGCCATGGAATTCCTCAAGAAGAAGATCCTTACAAGGAACGGATCTTGCAAATACACTGTGAACTTCTCAGATGAGTTCAGAGTTTTAATTAAAGAAGTCAAATACCTTGAGAAGATGGGCTGCAAACCTTCCAAAACAATCATCAACATCGCATTGCAAGAGGCAGAATATTTCCGCTACGTCGACCAATTGCAAAACATGCTTGCTGAGTACCACGAAGCTATCTTCTCTTTGAGCGAGATCGACATCCAACTGCTCGCTCACGAGATTAGAAAACTAGACGATGCTCTTAGACCTGGCCATGAGTCTTTGAATCTCAATTCGCTGGGTATCACAGACTTCATCGACAAATGCAGAAAGGCAATCAACGATTTCAGAGATATCAAGAAGAAAGTCGCTACCAACGCCATGCACATTCAAAAAATCATCGATAGCATCGGAAACGCTGTGTTGATGAAAGAGTTCGAATGGGAGCGAAAAGACAGCTTGTTGCTCATGGAGTTTATTGAGTACTTCGAGAAGCACAGACAAGAAGTGCTTGTTGATCTCGCAGAGAATTATCGAAACATCGGAGAGCGATACTTGATTGCCATCGAAGAGAGCGTGTTCACAACAAACACTGGACACAGAGAAGAGATGAAGGAGTACTACTATTACTGGGAGAGAAAGGTCTATAATGCTCTAGTCAAAATGATCGTTAGAGCATTGCTCACTTACAAATGGCTCTTGAAGAAGCCTCCAACGCCTACATCCGCACTCTTCAAGATCAGAGCTGAGTTCCACCCACCTAACATTACGACTTCACCGCTCACGACTGAAGTTATCAAAATCCTTCCAATCGTCAGAAACAATTTCCTTGAGGCTTCAAAGCAATTCCCTCGTTGGATGGATTCTCACTGTAAAGTGTACAAACCTAACGAAGGCGCAAGACAAACTGGAGATGAGGAGGTTTATATTCATACGTTCTTCCCAGAAATCAGCAAGAATCCTGTTATCAAGAGCATGCTGCTGGATTTGGGTCGTATTGAAGCCAATGCAACTGATAAATCTCGTCTCTACGGAAGAAGATGGGAAGAAGAATACAGCAAAACTGCAAAGAACGCCACCAACAAGCACTCCATGGACAGAATCACCGAGAAGACCGTATCACTGCTCATCAGAGAGCAAAAGATGAGAGACTGCAGAAATATGATTCAAGAATACGAAGAACAACCTACTGAAAGAATCGCTATGTTCATTGCCGTCGACTACACTTCCGTCATTAACAATTTCGTCGCAAGAACAAAAGAAAACCTCCAGAGCTGGGCCAGCGCTATTAGAAAAGACGGAGAACTTGAGCTCAAAAACATCCTCGAAAAAATCAAAGAATACCACGAAGCGCTCAAGAGCGATCCTAAGGACGCTGAGCAGCTGAAGATCCTGCTGAGTGAAATCGCAGAAATCAACAGCTATTCGATGGAAATGGAACTTCAAATTTCCGAAATGGTGGAGAAATTCAGAATCCTCAGAATGTATAACGACAAAGGATTACTCAACGAAGTCATGCCTCCAGAATCCACGATGCAAGATGCTTTCAGCCTCTCTGACAGATGGAAGGCACTGATCACCAAATCCAAAGTCGTAAATCTCAAGTTGGAGAAAACCAAAGAGTACTTCTCTCAACAAACCAAAGACGAAGTGGTTGAATTCAAGGCTGGTCTTAAATCAATTTACGATAAATACATCGAAAGTGGACCCGGCTCTAAAGAAACTACACTTGACAAGGGTTGCGAACTCCTCGATTACTATAAGAAGCTTGTGGAAGACAAGAGTAAGAAGAAAGACGAGCTTGTCCAGAAAGAGAAACTCTTCGATATTCCTATTTCCAACTTCCCTGAGCTTGTTTACATCAGCGAGGAAAACAAGAAACTTGACGATCTCTATGATGAATACAAAAAGCTGAGACAGAAGAAGGGTGACTGGGCAGCGATGTTGTGGGTCAAGCTCGATATCGTGCAACTCACTACTGGAGCAGACGCTTTCGATCGTGTCAGAAAGAAGCTCGGACACACTTATGCCCAGCATCCCATCTATGATAAGCTCGCAAAAACAATCACTGAATTCAAGGAGTCTGTTCCTCTCATTGAAAAATTGAAGCATCCTGCTATTACCGACCGTCACTGGGAGCGTCTTATGAAAGAGACTGGCAAGAATCCAAAGGATTTCAGTATTAAGAACATGACACTTGAGCAAGTCTTCGAGTTGAATCTTCAAGACTACGGTGACAAAGTCGACGAAATCGTGGTTGCCGCCCAAAACGAAGCGAAGAACGACGCGATTCTCACTAAGATTGAGCAATATTGGAAGCGCGAGAATTTCGACATGATGATCTACATGAAAGGAAACGAGGACAAAGGACCAATCCTGAAGTCTTGCGAGCAGATAAAGATGGATTTGGAAGAGCAGCTGACTGATATCCAACAAGTCGCTTCTTCTCCTTATGTCTCCGCGTTCCAAGGAAGAGTCAAACACTGGGAAAAATCTCTCAACATCATCGCTGAAACCATCGATATCTGGCTTATGGTCCAGAGAAAATGGATGTACTTGGAAGGTATTTTCACTGGCTCTGAGGATATCAGGCAACAGCTCGCTGACGAAGCCAAGAACTTCGATAAGAGAGACAAAGCGTTCAGAAAAATCATGGAGCTCACTTACAAGAACCCCAACATCTACACTCAATGTGTTCAAGTGGAAGTAAGATTAACTGAGCTCAAGACCCTTTCTCTCGAGCTCGATAAATGCCAGAAAAACTTGAGAGACTACCTCGACTCGAAGAGAAACATCTTCCCTCGTTTCTACTTCATTTCCGATGACGAGCTGCTCAGTATTTTGGGTAGCGCTGATCCAACCACCATTCAACAACATCTCTTGAAGCTCTTCGATAACGTCAAAGAGCTTACTCTCGGAAGATCAAAACAGATCATGGGTATGGTTTCCGAAGAAGGAGAGTCTTTCGAATTCAGAGAAGTCAAGAAGCCTGAGGGACCTATCGAAGTCTGGATGGGCGCCGTGGACAAAGAAATGCAAAACACCCTTAAGAAGATCATGAAGGAAGGAGTTTTCTACTACCATAAAGAAGAGAGAACAGCCTGGGTCAAGAAGCAATTGGGTATGATTGCACTCGCAGGTACTCAGATCTGGTGGACCTGGAGAGTCGAAGATGTCTTCCGCAAGGTCAAAGAAGGTAACAAGCATGCCATGAAAGAGGAGTCTGCCAAACAAACTAAAGATTTGAATGATTTGATCGTTATGGTCAGAGGAAACCTCGATTCGCTCACTCGTAAGAAAATCAATACTCTGATTATCTTGGACGTCCACGCAAGAGATATCGTCGATCGTTTCGTCAGAGATTCTATTCTCCTTGCCAGAGAGTTCGAATGGGAGTCCCAACTGCGTTTCTACTGGAACAAGGACGTCAATGACATCGTTATCAACCAATGCACAGGATCGTTCAGTTACTGCTACGAATATCAAGGTCTCAACGGAAGATTGGTCATTACTCCGCTTACCGATCGTTGTGTTATGACCTTAACCACGGCTCTGACCTTCAAATTGGGAGGTTCTCCTGCAGGTCCTGCCGGTACTGGTAAGACTGAAACCGTCAAAGATTTGGCCAAAGCACTCGCGCTTAGATGCGTCGTCACGAACTGCGGTGATAATATGGATTACGAAGTCATGGGTACGATTTTCACTGGCTTGGTCCAGACCGGTTTCTGGGGTTGCTTCGATGAGTTCAACAGAATTAACCCTGAAGTGCTGTCAGTCGTTTCAACTCAGTTGACGATTATTCAAACTGGTCTCACCTACAGCAAGAAAACCATCGATCTTCTCGGTAGAGAAGTCAATCTGATCCCAACCGTCGGTATCTTCGTCACTATGAATCCTGGTTATGAGGGAAGATCCGAATTGCCTGACAATCTCAAGGCTCTCTTCAGACCTGTGGTCATGGTCGTGCCAGATCTGCAACTTATTTGCGAAATCATGCTTATGTCTGAAGGATTTAGCATGGCAAGAATCCTTGCCAAAAAAATGACTGTGCTCTATAAACTCGCAAGAGAACAGCTCTCAAAGCAATACCATTACGATTTCGGTCTCAGAGCGCTCAAGTCTGTCTTGGTCTTGGCTGGTAGTCTCAAAAGAGATGCCGGTGACCTCGGAGAGGACAGCGTGCTTTATCGTGCGCTGAGAGATATGAACACTCCAAAGTTCGTTTATGATGATGTTCCTCTCTTCAAAGGACTTCTTACTGATTTGTTCCCGGGACTCACAGTCGAGCGTATCGGCCACGAAAAGCTGAAGGAGAGAGTCAGAGTAACCTTGCGTGAAGCTGGCTGCCAAGAACTCGATGAGCAAGTCGACAAGGTCATCCAACTCTTCGAAACAATTCTGACAAGACATTCTACCATGGTTGTCGGTCCTACTGGAGCTGGTAAGTCAATGATCATCGAAACTCTTCGAAAGGCTCAGGAAAACACTGTTATCCACCCTATCAATCCAAAAGCTCAAAGCATCAACGAGCTTTACGGTGTTTTGAACGTACAAACAAGAGAATGGACTGATGGTCTGCTCTCAAAGATTTTCAGAAATTGTTCTGAAAAACCACTCAAGGAAGAAATCAGATGGATTCTTTTCGATGGTGATGTCGACGCTGTCTGGGTTGAGAATATGAACTCCGTCATGGACGACAGCAAGCTGTTGACCTTGAACAACGGTGAGCGTATCAGACTTGAGAAGTACTGTAAATTGCTCTTCGAGGTCTTCGATCTCCAATATGCTTCGCCTGCGACAATTTCCAGATGCGGTATGGTCTACGTCGATCCGAAAATCCTCGGCTACGAGCCATACTACCAACGATGGGTCAAGAAATGGTTCACGAAGAAAGACTCTGAAGGCTGCCAAGAGTTCTTCGCTGATCTCTTCAACAAGTACCTTCCTCCTTGCATCAATTTCATCTACGATGGTGTGATCAACGAGGACGAAATCGGCAAGCCTCTCGAATTTGTGATCCCTCGTACTAACGTGAATGTGGTCGCTCAAATGCTTCAAATCATGGACGCGATCCTCCCAGAAGAAGAAGCTCCTCAGGAATACGATCAACTCGAGCACTTATTCATCTTCAGTATCATGTGGTCCATGGGAACCTGCCTCACTCCAGAATCCAAGAAGAAGTTCGACGAATTCATGAGAAGAGTTTCTTCACGTCATTTGCCTGCAACTCCGCTACTTGACAACTGCTATGACTACTCGACAAGAACCTGGGTTGCATGGGAAAAGAAAGTCAGAGACTACCAACCAACCAGCGATGGCAAATTCTCAAAGATTCTGGTCCCAACAGTCGATACTGAAAGATTCAGTTATATGTTCCTTCTGATTGGTTCCAGAAGAAAGGCTCCTGTTATGCTTTGCGGTGAGTCCGGTACTGCTAAGTCAGTTATCATTCAGAACTTCCTCAACACAATCAACCAAGAGGAAGACGTTAAGGCGAGAAAGATCGAGTATGCTAAGCTCAACATTAACTTCTCGTCGAGAACCAATGCTATGGACGTCTACAAGATTCTCGATGACAATCTTGATAAGAAATCAGGTAGAATCTATGGTCCTAAGCAGATTGGTAAGACTCTCATGGTGTTTATCGACGATCTGCACATGCCTCGTGTTGATAAGTACGGCACCCAGCAGCCTATTGCTTTCTTGAAGTTCTTGATTGAGAAGAAATACATGTATGAGAGAGGTGGAAACCTTGATCCGAGATACGTGAAGGACACTCAGTTCCTGGCTGCGCTTCTGCCACCTGGAGGAGGTATCAACAAAGTCGATCCTCGATTCATTTCGCTGTTCTCTGTGTTCAATATCTCCTTCCCGCCACAAGAGACCATTGAAAAGATTTATTCGACCATCCTCAGAGGCTCTCTACAAGGCTTCCCAGAAGAAGTTCAACAGCTATGCAGCAAGCTGACTCAAGCTACCCTGAAATTGTACAACCAGATTGTTGAAATGCTTCCTCGTACTCCGCTTAAGTTCCACTACATTTTCAATCTCAGAGATCTTTCTCGTATCTATGAAGGCTTATGCCGAGCTAAAATCGATAAATTCCCTCGCAAGGAAGGCTTCATCCGTCTCTGGAGAAACGAATGTTTGAGAGTCTTCTCAGACAGACTTATCGTTGACGTGGATCGCAAGTTAGTTGGAGAGCAATTAATCCCTGCCTTGCTGAAAGAGTTCTTCCCAGACTCCCAAGAAAGAGCCATGGAAGATCCAATTCTTTTCGGAGACTACCTTAAAGCAGCACCAGCTGATCCTGAGATCGAGAACCCTCACCTCTACGAAGATCTTGGTGATTTTGCTAACGTGGAGAAGAAATTCAAACAAATTCTTGTTGACTACAACGATGACGAAACCCACAAAGAAATGCAATTGGTGCTCTTTAATGACGCTCTTGATCACTTGACCAAGATTATGAGAATTATCAGTGTCCCTCGAGGTCACGCTCTTCTCGTCGGATATGGTGGTTCAGGAAAACAGAGTTTGACTCAACTCGCCGCCTATACCGCCGGCTACAAAGTCTTCAGCATCACATTGAAGAGAAACTACAAAGAAGTCGATTTCAGAGACGAATTGAAAAAGCTCTACGAACAGCTCACTCAAAAACCAACAGTCTTCCTCTTTACTGATGCTCATGTCGTCGAGGAAGGATTCTTGGAGCTGATCAATAACATGCTTACTGTCGGTATGGTCCCAGCTCTGTTCGACGAAGCTGGTAGAGGAGACCTGGCTCAGAAAGTCGCTGATGAAGCTAAGAAACTTGGTATCGTTCAGAAAGACGAACTTTGGGACTACACGCTTGAGAAGATCAGAGACAACCTGCATATTGTCCTTGCGATGTCCCCAGCTGGTGAGAACCTCAGAGTTAGATGCAGAAACTTCCCTGGTCTTATTTCTAATACTACCATCGATTGGTTCTTCCCATGGCCAAGTGATGCTCTGTTCGCTGTCGCGAACTTCTACCTCGAAGAGGTCGAACTGCCTGAAGAAAATCGTGAAGCCATCACCCAGCACATTGTCACCGTTCACAGTTCAGTCTATGACTACTCACGTGACTTCGAAATCCAACTTAAGAGGAAGAATTTCTCAACTCCAAAGAACTACCTCGATTTCCTTACCAGCTACCGTAACATGCTCGCCACCAACCGTAAAATGTACGGCAATATGATCACTCGTTATGAGAACGGTCTGTTGAAGCTCGAAGCCGCTGCTAAGGATGTAGAGGAAATGCAAGTGCAATTGACAATCAGTCAAAAAGAGCTCGCTGAAAAGATGACTGAAGTCAACGCAATTATCGAAGATATCTCGAACAAGACCGAAAAGGCGCTGAAAGCACAGGAAGCTGCCTCCGAGCAAGAGAAACAATTGCAGATTGATCGAAAGGAGGCTGAAACACAACAAAAGGAAGCCGATCAAATGCTTAAAGAAGCCGAGCCTATCTTGAAAGAAGCTGAGAAAGCCGTCGAAAATATCAAGCCAAACGATCTCGTCTTCTTGAAGAACTTGCCTAATCCACCAAAACCAGTCAAGGCTGTCTGCGAAATGCTCTTGATCTTCAAGCCAAACGGTCGTGAAAACGAAAATGGTGGTTGGAGTGAAGCAAAGATGATGTTGGGAGAGTTCAAACTGCTCGGTAACTTGAAGGGTTATGCTCCTCGTGTTTCCGAAATCAGTGAAAGAGCCATTACCAAAGTCATGAAGATGATGAACGATCCTGAGAACGAACTCTCTCGTATCGGTGATGTCTCAGCGGCCGCTGAAGGTCTCCTCACCTGGATCACTTCGACCAAATCCTACTGGGAAGTTTACAGAAAAGTCCGCCCACTCGAAGAAAACGTTAAGAGAATTCGTGCAAAGTTGAAACAATTGCAAGAAGATCTCGAACAGACTCAAGAGTTCCTTAGAAAAACCGAGAAAGAGCTCGCAGAACTTAACGATGAAAAAGATCGCAAGCAGAAGGTCGCTAATGAACTCGAAGAGCAAACAAACCTCATGACAAAGCGACTCAATGCCGCGATGAAGCTCATTAGCGGTCTCGGACGTGAGCAGGTTCGTTGGACAGAAGACAAGGCCCGTCTCGCTGAAAAGAAAACCGAACTCATTGGAGAGTGTCTCGCTTGCTCCTCATTCTTGTGCTATGCTGGACCATTTGATTACACCTTTAGAAAGAAGATGGTCTTTGAACACTGGGTTGAAGATATTAGAAGCAAAGGCATTCCTATGGTACCAAACTTCAGACTCGAGAATTTGCTTACTAATGACGTCGAAATGGCTGGCTGGAACGCAGAAGGTCTTCCAGGCGACGAACTTTCTATCCAGAACGGTATCTTGACCCTCAGAGCGTCTAGATGGCCACTTTGTGTTGATCCTCAACAACAAGCAGTCAGATGGATCAAAGAGCGTGAGAAAAAACTCATCGTGAGAACTTTTGCTGATTCCAACTTCCAGAAAGAGTTGGAGAGAGCCATCACCAATGGTATTCCTATGCTTTTCGAGAACGTTGACGAAGAATTGGATCCTTACATCGATCCTATCCTCTATAGGAACTTCGTGACTAAAGCATCCATGCAGTACGTCAAACTCGGAGACACTGAGCTCCAACTCGAAAAAGGATTCAGACTCTACATGACCTCCAAGCTCTCTAACCCTAACTACACTCCTGAAATCATGAGTAAGACCATGGTCATCAACTTCAACGTCACATTGCAAGGTCTTCGAGACCAATTGCTCGGACACGTCGTTCAGTTCGAAAGACCAGAAAAGGAAGAGCAACGTAAAGAGCTCATTATGAAAATGAGTGATAATCGTAAAACACTCAAAGCCCTCGAAGATAAACTCTTGAAAGATTTGGCGGAATCCGTTGGTTCCCTCGTCGATAACGAGGCTTTGATTCAAACTTTGGAAGACACCAAACTTCGATCTGAGGAAATTTCTGCTGCTATTATTGCTGGAGAAGAGACTGCCAAAGAAATCGAAGAAACTCGTAGAGGTTACATCACTGCGGCTCTCAGAGGCGCTATCCTCTTCTTCGCGATGTCTTCTCTTTCCAAGATATCAGTCATGTACGAATACTCCCTCGAAGCTTACCTGAAGATCTTCAAGAAATCTTTGGGAGACGCCAAGGCTGATAAGATTCTTGAAAACCGTCTGAGAAATATCATCGACAAGCTTACCCTCAACGTTTATGACTACACTTGTCTTGGTATTTTCGAAGTCCATAAGCTCATGTTCTCATTCCAGATGACCACAATGATCATGGATGGTGATGAGAAACTCAACAGAGACGAGCTCGGCTTCTTCTTGAAGGGTAACACATCTCTCTCACCGAAAATGGAGGCAAAGCCATTCGATTGGATTCCTGATGTAGGCTGGTTGGATATTAACGGGTTGGTCGAAGTGGGACCAGAATACAAGGACATCATTAACCATATCAGGGCGAATGGTGATGAATGGAAGAAATGGTACGATCAAGAGCGCCCTGAAGACCACGAGCTACCTGGCGATTACAAAAACCTCACGAAGTTCCAAATGCTGCTGGTCATTCGTTGCTTGCGTCCTGATAGAGTCTACAATGGTGTGAAACGCTTCATCATCCAGCACTTCAACAACGAGCATTACGTTAACCCACCTACAATCGTCTACGAAAGAATCTTCGATCAGAGTACCAACACCTCTCCAATTGTCTTTATTCTTTCTCCTGGTGCTGATCCGCTCAGCGACGTTCAAAAGCTCGGTGATTCCAAAGGATTCGTTGGAAACAAATTCAAGTATTTGTCGCTCGGTCAAGGTATGGAGTCCCAGGCCACTGATTTCGTTAGGACGAGCTCTCAGAGAGGCCACTGGGTCATGCTACAAAACTGCCACTTGCTGCCTAAATGGCTCAAATCGCTTGAGAAGATGCTTCAAGAAATGAATGCCGGAGAGCAAGCAATGGCCAAGGTCAACCCAGATTTCAGACTCTGGCTCACCACACAGCCAACTGAAGAGTTCCCATTGGGTATCCTGCAACTTTCACTGAAAATCGTCACGGAACCTCCAGATGGTATTCGTAACAATATGATGAGCGTGTTGTCGAAGTTGAGCGATGAAACCCTCAACTCATGCAAACACTACGCCTTCAAGCCTTTGATCTACGTGATTACTTTCTTCCACGCAGTCGTTCAGGATCGTCGTAAATACGGTAAAATCGGATGGAACGTTACCTACGACTTCAATGAGTCCGATTTCAGAATCTCTCAGAGACTTCTTGGTATGTACCTGCAAAAGGCGCTCGATAACAAAGATGAGGTTATTCCATGGGGAAGCTTGAAATACCTTATCGGTGAGGCTATGTACGGTGGTAGAGTCACTGATGACTACGACAGAAGAACACTTGTTACCTACCTCGATGAGTACATGGGTGATTTCCTGTTCGACAAGGGTCGTGAATTCTATTTCGCTAAGACCATCGATTTCAACTACAGCGTTCCAAAGAATATCGACATGGAAAGCGTCCAGACCTACCTCAAGAACGAATTCCCTCAATTCACCTACCCTGAAGTGTTCGGTCTCCATCCAAATGCCGAAATCACCTACTTCACGAACTCTGCAAAGAACATGTGGGAGAACTTGCTGAAAATGCAGACAGGTTCTGGAGGAGGCGCTTCCAGCGAAGATAGAGAAAAAATCGTCGGCAAGGTCGCAGATGATATCTTGGAAGACTTCCCTAAGGCATGGGATGTCGTCGCGCTCAGGAAACAGTATGATGTGCTTCAGCCTACTCAAGTTGTGCTGTTCCAAGAGCTGGAAATCTTCAATATGCTTATTGAAAAGATCAGAGACACACTTACAAACTTGAAGAGAGCGTTGAAAGGAGAAATCGGTATGTCCGCTGAATTGGATGACTTGCTCGTCTCTCTGCTTAACGGTTTCTTGCCGACAGCCTGGAGAAAGCTTGCTCCTCAAACCCAAAAGAAGCTACCAGCCTGGCTCGAGCATTTCAAGAGAAGAGTAAGACAATACACAAGTTGGGTACAGACTGGTGAGCCAGCAGTCATGTGGCTTTCAGGCCTCCATATCCCAGAATCTTATCTGACTGCGCTGGTGCAAACGACTTGTCGTGCTAAAGGATGGGCGTTGGATAAGTCGACTCTGTACACTGTGATAAGAAAGAATAGAGATCCTTCAGATTTCAAGAAAAAGCCTGAACATGGTTGCTATGTCACAGGTCTCTATTTGGAAGGTGCCAGCTGGGATGTCGAAAAAGGTCATTTGATCAGACAAGCGCCTAAAGAACTCCTCTGCGAGATGCCAATCATCGAGATTGTGCCAGTTGAAGCTAACAAACTTAAGCTTAAAGGTAAAATTTTCTTAAACTGTAACAAATGTACTTATTCATGATAATTAGACTCTTTGAAGACTCCAGTGTACGTCACTCAGAACAGAAAGAACGCAATGGGAGTGGGACTCGTCTTCGAAGCCGATCTTCACACTAAAGAGCATCCATCTCACTGGGTAAAATTTTTAGAAGTCCGTTTTGATGCTTATCTATTTAATTAGATTCTCCAAGGAGTTTGTCTCGTTCTTAACATTGACTACTAAACGACTTGAGACGAAAACTTATGTAGCTCTTTCATTCATTCACCCGAGATTACCCCAAGAAGAATTTAAGGCATTTACATAACTTCATGAGTGAAAACAAAATTTTCTTAGTAATTAGAAATAGTGAAACTTTTATCTTCGAGTAATATTTTTGAATCGTTAACTGCTTAAAAAGAGATTGAACATTGAAATGAATAAAATACAGTTCTTAAAATTGCCTCTACACTTAGTTTTTTAGAAATTTGATGGAGCAGCAATTTGATATCCCAAACCAACTTCGATAGATAGCGCTGATGATTAGATTAGATATAATTCTAATCTTTCAAACGATGGGGTGAACTTTCCAATATTTTCTCCAATCAACAAATTAATGCTATTGAATGATTTATTATTTTCATAATGGAAAAATCTCCCTGAGCTAAATCGTTTTATCCAACAAAATTAATCATTTTTCAAGAAATGGTTAAGGTGGTCTCTAGGAGTTTCGGCAGATTTTTGGCCTTCTAACCGTATACTTAATATAATTTAGTTGATCAGAATTTCATTAAAATAGGCTTCCTTCGATTATTTGCAGTTCTACGCAAAAATTATTCATTAAAATTTCAAATCCCGCTTAAATTACAACTCGAATCATCGTTCCAGAGAAATGAATCATCCTGACAAGCGAGAGCTTTTCGTTCTTCCAGAAGGCAAGAGAAAGTACTACCGCTTCTTGATACATCTTTTCACTCCTAATTTTCTTCAGAGTCGAGTTGGTTGAAGATACAAAAATTCCTCATGCAGGTATCCATTCAAACTAATTCAGAGCACTCAACGTCTCCTTAGCTACATTAACCATCTACCTGGAGGATCATACTATGGGAAACATCGTCAGAATGTAGAATGTTCCTCTACAAGACCCTTTTATAGAATTCATTCATTGTAGGCAATTATTAAAGAACAAAAACGTCCGATTTGCTGGCTATAGAAAACCACATCCTCTGGAAAACAAAATAGAAATCAAGATCCAAACTAACGGGAAGATCCGCCCTGTTGATGCTTTTATCACTGCTGTTGAAGAGATACAGGCTGATATCAGATCCGTGAGCACTTCTTTTGAAAAGGAGTTGAACAGAATCCGAAGTGAAAGAATGTAATTTTTCAGACAGAGTGTACTATTTTCATGGAGTGGTTATTTCCTTTGCAAACGATTGATATGTTTTATGTAATTGGATATTATACAAGAAATACATAACTAAGGGGTTGATTATAAAATAGAGCATTCATCAACTGAGGCATTGTATTACATAAAGCATCATTCATTTCTCCAAAAAATACTCCATGAAACGCTCTATATTCCAAAATTTGCAATGTCATCTTTAGATAAATTGATTCTATTGCTGGAGTACATCCTCCCGTAAATCGATTCCAGACAGCAGTTTTCATTTGATTCCTAGATATCCAAACAATTTATCAGACTTTCTTCGCCGAAGATGTTTTTCGGTTACATTGATGTTGAAAATATTTTTCCCAATCACAGCTGTTCGCAACGTTTTTCAATTTTATTGGGATTCTCTCAGGTTTTCTGCCTATACCAGACTTGAAAATTGCTGAAAAAGGCCGCTTGCACAGAGGACACAGCGTAGTGAGATCAGCCCATTCGATTATGCAAGAATAGCAGAAAACATGACTACACTCTTGTAACCTCCCGGACTCTTCACCTACTTCACCTATATGTTTATTGTGAAATAATACGCGATGAATGAAATTTACCCATGCAGATTTTGCAGACTCCGCTTTTTTCTATCCGCATTTTCTGATTCTCCGACGAGACGTTTGTTTTTTTCGTTTGATTACTAAGAGGCTCTAAGTCCTTTTGTGAGTTCAGAGGTCTCCCGCTCCTCAAAACTCTATGGCTAGGAGGAGCTTCATTAGGAGCTTCTTTTTCTTTCACGAACGCAGTACGGTTGTTTAGTTTGATTTTCTTCTGGCGGTCAGGCTCGAACCAGTCATTACTTTCAGGAAGACCATCATGTAGGGGCTTTAAAATTTGCGAAGGCTGTGTATTATTCGCTGTTGTTTGTGAAGGTTCCGAAGTTTTTTGGCTCGAAAGGAGGCGAGAAACTAAAGATTTTGTGTTTCTGTTTTTGAGATCGCTATACACTGAAACAAACTCCCCTTCCTCATTCTCGATTATTTGCCTCCCAGATTCTCGATATGCCTGAGGAGACCGATTGTTTCTTGATGCTGATCTGTCTCTACTTCTATCTTCAAAAGACTTACTCTTCTCACTTCTCACCTTAAATCTTCTCAATTCCGACTCAGGTTCAGAATTTTGAGGATCTTGTGTAATTTTCCTGGTTGAAAATGATTTAACTTGCGGCTCTTCGTCATAATCATCGACGAATTTCCCCGGTGTTTTCTTCCTCCTGAAAGGTTTAGTGTTGTTAACGGTTTCATTTTCAGGTTCTTCCTCGGCGTATTCTGAGACCAAGTTGCGTTGAATCGGTCCTTTGTTTGAAGAAATTGGTGGTCTTGTCTTTTTGTTTTTCCGAGCACTTTCTTCGTCTCCGAAAAATACTTCAAAAAAATCGTCGAAATTCTTAAAACGACGCACTTTGACTCCCTCGTCATCGCTTGAGTCATCTAATAGACTTCTTTCAGACCTTAATTTAGGTTGGCTTGAAGATTTTGATTTTCCTTTAGTATTTTTCTTTGATTTTTGGCTCTGCGTCGAAAACAATTTCTTTGGTAGTTGTTCTTCATCGTCTTTTTCTTCAACCGCTTCCATGAACGATTGCTTTGAGTTAGAAACAGATTTACGTTTGTTGCTTACGAAGCTTTTTTGTGAATAATTATTTGCTGTGTTCTCGTTCGGAAAGCTATCAAGTTGCTGATTTTTTACTGAAATTGAGGCAAGCTCATTGTCATTTATCGTGCTAGACTGCAGGCTCTTTTGAACTGTGTCCTCCTTTTGATCAATGAGCGTTTCCGGATTTGAAGTTCCTTTGGAAGGAATTTTCTTGAGGCTCACCTCCAGTTTATCTTCGAGATAGTTCCAAACATCATCTGAGGGTCTTTTCTGTGGGATCTTTTGAGATCGAGAATTCTCTACCATCAACCCCGTAGAACTAATGCTTTGTGTATTGATGAGTGCTGGTTTCTCTTCTCTGATTCTGCTATTTTGCGCTGAATATTCTTTTATCGGAGAGTAATCTCTTAAAAACGATTTTGGTGGATCCCTGTCAACACTCCCAAGGGTCAACACAAATTCATAGAACTCAATTCTCAAAAAACATCCAATTTCAACGTTGATTATATCCGAATCCAGCAAAAATGTCCAATCATCATCGATTGAAAACTAAATGAACAAGGTACTTAGATGGTTGAGGATGGGATAGGTATTACCCGATAGCCAATTTGTATTAAAAAACATTCTTTTTTGATATTGAGACCTAATTATGCAAATTCAGCTACTTTTTCTGAAAAAATGGAGTACCAGATCCAAAGGGAGTTGGGTAAATGCTGAGAAGGTTTGTGTGCTTGTCTTGAAACAGCTCAATCTCAAAGTATTCTTCAAGCAACAAAGGATCGATGATGGTCTTCCCTTTTAATGGCTAAGAAATGTTATGCTTGATGGCTTAATGTCTTTTCATTACAACTGTTTGCTCGCCAAATCTAAGGAGGTATTTAGTCGGGTTCTCATTTCCATTGGAGTTGGAGCCCATTACTATGAATTCTGTGTCACACTGTGTGATCCTTTATAATTGTTTTTATTGAGTTATACGCCGCCACTGCAATGCAAAATTGTTTGAATAAGTTTGAATTCTTGAGGGAAAAAGATTTGTTTGATAGTATTTTATTTAAAATTTGATTTAATTCGAAAAAAGGATAGTCTTCGTATAATTCTCTCACTCTGATAGAGCAAAGTAAGGAACATCCATGTGTACAAGAAAATGAGCAAAAAAGCTACTAAACTGATTTAGTAGAGTTTGTTGAGACAAAGTGATGGACAGTTCATTTGAAGTGGCATTTCTGAGCAAAAGAGTATATTCATGACAGTATTTTTTTTTATGACTTTTGGAATATTTGATCATTCCTTTAAAAGTAGCGAGAGAGAGAGCTGGTTATACTCTCGACTTCCGTTATTTTGATCAGAAGAAAATTAAATTCTCTTAGCTTTAAATTACTACTTTCTGGCTTCACGATGATAAAAGCATATTTTTGTTCATTTCAACTTAGGAAATCCAACACTAAGAAAACTGTAGATGCTATATCAGTGAAGCTCAGTTTCAAGATGCTGTAAAATGAAACTAAAGCTTTCTTGCTCCAAGGAGCGAATTGAACGAACAATAGGATACTTGCTTATTTTGTCCTTATTCGCAACACGATATCTGAAGAAAATAAGAAGAGAAAGCACGGCATCTATCTATCAACTAAAAAAAACTTGGCTTAGAAATAACGAGATCCCTGGTTTTGTCTTCTAACTGGCGATATTAACTTGTAACCTAGAAATTTAACAACCAATTCAAAATACATCTTCACCGAGGAGTATTTGCTCCCTATTATTTCACTCATTTTTGTTACCCCTTCTTAATATTTATCAAGAGAAAATTGGGAATGACTTTGACCATCACTCGTTTAATGAAATTCTTTGTCACATGAATAGAAACAAACATCTGTACAGAGAAACAAAAATAAATTTCATACATCCGAGTGGAGACAGGTTTTTGTAACTACTCCATTATTTCATGTAAATACGACATTTCGTTTTAAAAAACCCACACATATATATCTAATCCCATTTCCCTTGCCTCATCTTCTTGACATCACTGCGTTTTCTTTTCGACTGAATTCTCCTTCGCTCGAGATTTTCAGTTTCAGGTTCAATTTTGAACTGCCTCTCCTTCTGAGGGATGGAAGCCTCCCATACAATTTTTTGCAGCTTCTTAAAAGCTTCCTCCAAATTCCTGTGCTGATCTCTTCCCTCCTGGTTCGTCATAACAAAGTCTCCACTTGTAGTGAGATAAGTTTTATAGGTTTCTCGAATATACGCTTTTGCCTTTTCAGTGATCCAATCACAATTGTTTAGATTGAACCTGATTTCAGCTTTTGTGCTAGTAGTGTTAACAGCCTGACCACCAGGACCTGATGACCTTGAGAATCGTACATCAACCTTATGCCGAGGAATAACAATATCTTTTAGCTCTGGAATCGGTACATCTTCTTCCTCCTCTTCTTCAGGAGCTTCCACTTTTTTTTTAACATCTTTCGCAAAATAAAAACTTGGCTGATACACCAACTCCTTTGACAACAACCCTGTATATTTGCAAAAGGAAGGGTTCTTTGCATAAAATAGCGTCTTTTTTACCAAACCGCAGAGCATTACAGAGTGTTCTATCCCAAAAATAAATTTAAAACTCTCAGCGGTTTGCTTGTAGAGATTATGAAGCAAAAATAACCTCATATATCACCTTAGACTCAACGTGAAGTGAACAAAGCTCTTCTGTACATGATAATTGACCCAAGCACTGGTAACGAAATTTCATTGGTCAATAGGAACTGATATTGAATCAAATCGTGCCAGCAATTTCATTGAAACCAAGATTTATCTATTGATTTGAGTTCAAACTCAAAACCATTTCATAATTTTGAAAAGCAGAATAGATTTCTCTCAACTATTACTATTCGCGGATTTAAGTGGTTAGTTTTTTCGGATAACAGTGATTCATTTTTTAAGAGAAAATTATCAAGTATTAATAATTTAATTCGCACCTGCTTGTTGAAGGGCTCGATCTTATTATCTTCCATAATTCGAACTAACTGCTTAATACGAAATGTCCGCACACAAAAGCACCGCATCTGAGGGCAGAAACTCGCAGTATCAATCTCCAGAGACTGGTCTGAAACTTCCGTCGCTCCAAGACCAACTGTCCATGGAAAAGCAGCAAACCACCGAAACTTTGCACTTCTCAACAAAAAATCTGGTTCCCAAAATCTCTAATATGCATCTCGTTAACAGCACGCACTATCAAGATGGCATTATCACAGAAGAGTCTCCCAGATTAGAAGCGGAAGGACCTGCGAAACATATAATCAACTTTTTTCAAGACCGTATTTCGACCGCTCGAGAGCAATCTTTGTGCAACCGTAAGGCATGTGAGCAAGACACTCTACCGAACCTGGATGACGAATTGGTTTTTCAGTTAACCACTGAAAATAACCTGCTTAAAAAGCAACAGGAGGTTCTTAACGAAAAAATTAGATCTCTAGAAAAAGACAAGCAAGAGTTAATCATTGCTTTGAGTCAAACTGAGCGAAGTTTACAAGAGTCTCTGAAATCGCATCGAGAAGAATCGTTGTATCTTTATCGGCGGTTAGAAAGTTACAGAGAACATCAAGAGAGCAATCAGATCTTGAGCGCTCATTCATCAATTAATAAGTCAGGACGGGTATCAAATGAGCAGCATCATGCAAGCATAGGTCAAGCAAATGATGTAAGTGAGCTAATTCGACGGATTCAGAAAATCGAAATTTATTCGAATGCGCTTATTAATGCGAATTTTTATCTTCAAACTGAGCTAAATGCTCTGAAGAAGGTTGAAGGCGAAGATGGAAGCCAGAATTCTAATAAAAACATATCCGAACTGCAGAAAGAGTTTGACTCTATTAAAAAATTTATCAAAAAGAAATTTCAAATGCCGCAGAGTGTCAGCGAAATTAAGAGCGAGGATAGTTCGAGAAAGTACACGGAAAATTCAAAGGAAGATTCAAGAGATACAAGAAGAGCGGATAAGGAGAAAAAAGAAATCATCCCGAGCATGCTCAAAGCGCTGTATCTAGGCGATTCGATTGGATCGCCTGAAAAAGGAACACCGAGAAAGCCTTAATCTTGCTTTGAAAAAACTTCTACATTTTTCATATTAAAAAAATGTCGAGTTGACATCAAGGAAGCACATCACATTTTCGACTGATCGAGGGTTTGACTAGGAAATTGAGGCGATGAGATTCCTGAAATTTTGAGAGGTTCTATATATAACTTTTTTTTGGTTTCTATGCATTTCTTTGTGAAAACGACTTTGTAATGGAACGTTACACAAAAATTAGTGGTGCTGTTCAAAATGATTTTCCTTCTTTTTGCGGATTACATTACAATCATTTCATTAGTATTATCCAATGGCTGCTTTCCGAATTTTTGATAAACTGCTATCAGAAAGTAGCATTATCTCTTTTTATTTTCGAGAGCCAAATGCATAACTATTGAAATTTCTCATTCGCAATTTTCCTTAAGGTTCGCTTATCTCTTTTTTATTTTGTTGCTTGTCTCAGCAATAATTCATGAGGACTAAATCGAGTATCTATTTCAATGAGTGAAACACAGAATGATAACGATAATCGTGAATGATTTGATGATTACAATAATGGCATACTGACGAAACACGAGTTCTTGCTATCTTATTCGATTCTATCTGAAAGTAAAATCAAATATAACAGCTTGATTTGGCAAGTCTAAGAAATTAATCTGATTTGTTGATATCAAAATAAAAGACCTAACTTGCTCATTTCAAAATAAAAATATTAATTTGCATCGAAAAAACTAAAAATCTGATCTGTTTTCATTCAACACATGAAAAATCGTGAACGAAGGAAGCAAGATGAAGAAGAAGTTAACTCCTTAGAAAAAAGTCTCCAGCCAGTATCCTAATTCACATTTTAAGCGACTTATTCAACTAATCTGTTTGTTAGTTGGCCCTCAAATTACTCGACTCAAAGCACAAGGTGCTCAATGCGGAAAACATTCACACTTTTATTGAAGATGTGATACAATATATCGAATTTGAGGCAGAGACACACGGATATGAAGATTGCCCCACCGCACATCATGCCAGCTGGAATAAGATGGTAGATTTTATTTTGTATCTATGTCAAGACCCCGCCAGGATATCAAAAAACAAAACCATCTTGATCAAACTACTTGAAATATTAGATCGTACAAAGTTCCAGATCAAGACGAAGAAGAATTTGTTTAAAATAATTCTTGCAACTGCTGATCAAGATATCAATGCAAACTTCCTAAAGTTTTTGCAATATTCGCTTATAGATGAGATTTCATACAAAGACGAGGACTTCTGCTCAGGCATCCTGTCATACTGCTCGCCGTACATCGGATACTTGATAAATAGATGCGATCAGAATATCGGAAAAGCACTGCGAAGATTCAAATTCTCTGAAGAAGCGGAATACCACCTGGTTTCTGAAGGCGAGAAACTTTCCTTGCTCAACGAAATATTGCCAAAATCTCTCGAAGATCTCGAAGGTTTCCCAGAGCTCATGGAGTTCACGGCAGCAGACTGGCAAAACTTGCAATCTCGCCCTTCGAGGACCTGGAAAGAAGTTGTTGATCAACTAGTCCCTGGATTGGAAAAAATCGAAGATCATCGCAGCTTTTGGCCGAATAGAAATTCAGCACTAAGCAAAATCAGCGAGCTGATCTATCTTCTTGAAATTCAAGGAGCGAAAAATGGAAAGAATCTCTCATATATTTTCTACCAGAAAGTACTCATGGCGTTCTATATAGTGAGAATTGTCTACAAAAATCATCTGGCCCTCGAAGAAACATTCCTGGAGCTCAAATTTCCAAGGTTAAAAAAGTTTCCATTGACCTCTGAATTCTTTGCTGTGATCAAAGAAACTTCCAATTTATTGTTTCAGCAGAGTGACATCAAGCAGTCTCACTTTCGTTTCTTTCATCCAATCATCATGACTATGTGCGATCTCTTGACGAACATGTCCATCCCAGAAAATTATCACATGATGGAAGATAAAGATTATGAAGAAGAAAAAGAAGTTTGCGATGTGATAGAGGCGTTTATGGCATCCAAAAGTATTGGAAAGCCGCAAAATTCGCTTCTTTATGGGTTAGTGGATTTAGCCTTCACGCTAGTGTATAAACGGAACGCAAAAAGATTAGCAGAAGCATCACACGGCTGCGCGATGCTATTTCACACTTCATTTGAGGAAATGGCAGACCCTTATGACGTGCTTTTAGTCGATATTACTCATATTATATACTCTATCCGAACGAGCCACGCCTTTTTATCATCGACTACTGACCGTGATAAACTCATCCCTTGCACTTTCGTTTATCCAGAGGAAGCCAAAGCAGTAGTCCAGCTTCTTGCTTCCTCATTAGCCAATTTTGATCTGGGGAGGTTTTATGTTCCTTCGAAAGCGGTTGACATGATAGGCGATTCTATGCAGGAATTTATGGACAGCTATGATTATTACCCTCTACTTGCTTTGGACAAAATTGCTGAAAATATGGGAAAAGTGTTCTCATCATTGCTTGATGAGAAAGTCCTTGGTGCCCTGGAAACCCATCCAAAACGAGATTTGCTAATTCTGAGAACGAGAGAAGTGCTTGATTTGCTGGGGAAACCTCTCTATCATTTTCCAGAGTGCTGGGTCAAAGCAAAAGAAAACAACCAGACTAAACTAATCGGAACTAATCTGGTAGAGAAAACTTTCTGCATCGATTGTGGACAATTGATTGACAACAAATTGAGCAAAGCCTATCCAAAATCTTTCATCCAGATTGCTCGAATACCATTTATTCATGGTTTAATGACGCTCAAAGATTGGATAGCTAGGTCACAAGAAGATCTTCTGTCTCAACAGGTTGAGAACTTTTTTGCAAATTTCGAAAAATTTTATAAAAAGTATCAACCTTCAGGGAAATATTTGGAATTCACATTGCTCACTAATTCTATCCCAGATGATGAAGCCTCCGATAAGACGATACTGAAATATTTTGATGAAGGAAAACTTTTTGAGAATCTCCCTGAATTGTTTTGGGACAAGATAGAGCCCGAATTCAAAGTTAGGTTCAAAGACACGAATTTTTTCGAATACTATCGTCGCATATTGAATCGAAAGGATGATACTGGGGAAAAAATCGCTAATGCTCAAGACGTTTTGGGCAAGCTCGTGAGTTATACGACTCAAAACATTGCACTTGAATTGAAAAATTTCGAACAGACTATCGAAAGTGTATCATCCCTTTCTGAAGAAGACCTTTTGAAAGCTGTTGATAAGCAACATAGCCTCAAAAATCAATGGGAATTTCTCCTCTCAACGATAAAGGAAGCCATAAGCGATGGATTTGATATAAAAGATTATTACTTGCAAATTGTCGAGTTATTAAAATATCCATCAATTCTCTTTCTTGATAAGTTGGGGAATCGATTGTGGGAGATGGCCGAAGCGGGTATTATCACATATTCAGGAACTGATGAAAATAGAGGTAAATTGATACACTTGATTTTTGATAATCTCCTCGAAATTTACTGCAATCTTTGGGGAGAGAGTTCAACTCAATGGCTGATTGTCGAGGGTGAGGTCCTCCAAATCCCTCTTTTTTATAATAGCGACTGGCTCTTCCACATTGTTGAAGAATTTCAGAATGATAATGATGAAGCGAACATGGATTGGAGGATTGGTATGAAAATGGATCCAAAGTCTCGTCAGTTCGTTCTTTATCTGTTTTATACAACGAGAGTGTGTCAAAAATTCTACAAATATAGCAGTTACATTACACCAAAAATGTTAAACTATCCAAAACTGGAGAAACTCAAACAAGTTATAAAATCTAGTACTGTTATCTTAAAGATCACGATTCAAAAATACCTTGAAGCTAAACTGTCTCAAGAGGATGCTTTCTCCGCGGAAAAGGCGGAGTTAACGTACGAAGATTTGGTTCATCCAATGATAGGCTCGAGTCTTACTTTCTCTTTATTCAAAAAAATGGCCATGACACTGCTCAGATTAGCTGGCTGTTATAACACGGATTTCCCTAAAGACATTGTTCTCTTCCTGTTCTCACAATTTGAAACCAATAAAGATTTACAGAGACATCCAAAAGAAGCTTCAAAACGACTCTGGAACGTCCTGCTATTTGACTTTCTTCAAGATGTTAGTTCTGAATCTTTCATAACCAAAAGAATCGCATCAAATAATAAGGCGCTCTATTTACATCAAGTGATTTTTGAACCAAACGTTTTTTCTAAAATTACAAACTGGATCATCAATTTTACACCACTTGAATGTTTGAATCCACTTTTCGAGGAATGCGATACAGAAATCAAGAAGCAATTCAATGCAACCATAACTGCATTAAAAAATGATGTGAATTGGATTAAAACTTACGGCTCAGTCGTGAAGGTCAAGTATGAGCAGAACCAAAATTTCTTTTCTCGAAATATAGCACACCTTGCAGAAATAGTCGATACTCGCAAGAATATACTACCAATATTGAGATCAGATTCTATGCCAATGCTTATAGATTTCATCGAATTATTCATGAAGAGAATTGAGCTGCTTCTTGAGGCAGAAGAAGGTATGATCTTTAGCTTATTTTTTTTTTTGGTTTTTTTGTTACTTAACTAGAATTAGAACTGATAGCCAAGAAAGCCTCTAAAAAGGAACAGGAGGAGAGTGAAGAAGAAGATCCTGGTTTTTCCTTATTTGGTGATCCTGATGACGACTATATGCCCCCGACAAAGAAAAAGCAATCAAGAAGGTTTTCGAAAAAATCTGAGTCTGATGAAGCGATGGTTGGAGGCTTTGGTGGCCTTTTTGGTGATGATGAGGAATATGAATCAGGAACTAACAAAGCCTCAGAAGTTACAGAAAAAAACCCCTCTGCTTCTGAGAAAAACAATGATGTCGAAGGTGAAGCTGCGTCAGGTTTTGGAGGACTGTTCGGTGGAGATGAACCGCAAGAAGAGAAAAAAATAGATCCAGCTGAAGTCGAGGCTGAAAAAGAAAGAAAAAGACAAGAAGAACAAAAGATAGCAGAGAGTAATTTAACTTCATTCAATCGTGATATCACTCAAAAAAATTTGCATTTAGAAGCAGCAGCAGAAGCTAAGCAACGTGAAGAAGAAGAACGAGCAATGAGAGTGTTTTCGAACTCGATACTGAAACCAATGACAGTGGTTTACACTTTTTTCCTAGAGATGGCATTGCTCTCCAGTGCATCAACTTTGAAAGCCTTCCTCGAGAAAATCAGTCCGATTGCCAAAAAAATGAAAATTGCCGGTGTGGTGCTGGGAAAAACCAGTGAAGTCTACTCTGACTTAGGCGCTAAATTGTTTGAAAAAGACTTCTCTTCAGATGATTTACAATATTCGCCTATTGTTCTGTCTAAGCTTCCACAGTTAGCAGAGAACCCTAGTTTATATTCGATTATTACAATGAAACTTGCAGCCAGCTCACTCAAAATATCTCAAAAAGGGTCTCTCGAAAAAGAGAAAATCCTTTTATATTTCGAACAGTGTTGCAATGTATCCTTAAAACTGTTGAGTGAGCCGAACTCGCCGATCGAGGGCACTCCAAAATTATGCGTTGATGAGCTAGTCTCAAACACTTTAATTGAATGGGGAACGATAGTAGCAGCATATTTGATGGCAATTGATCAAACAAAACCCCTTGAAGAGGAAAGTTCAAAAGCCGTTGAGAAAAGTTTCGATCTCT
>ENA-UOTZ01000625-UOTZ01000625.1-compost-metagenome-genome-assembly--contig:-NODE-625-length-29430-cov-9.261098_pt1 | contig 29430 bp, 27 predicted proteins | sample MGYA00238144_ERZ746983 | MGnify/ENA primary metagenome ERZ746983 (study PRJEB28759, sample SAMN06268863) | compost metagenome | isolation source: single cell | place: USA: California, Emeryville, Joint... | reverse complement strand
ATATAAACATTATTATCTTAGAACACAGCATAAGCTTTGATTTGCAAGCTAAGAATTTGCAAGTGTCTTCATGAAAAGTTACAGATTATGGAAGACAAAGTAGGCTTTGCACGCATCTGGTGTTAATACTGATTAGACATAAAGATAATTTTCACATAATTGAAAATTGACGAACAAGATTGAATAAGCTGAGGCGTTTTTTAAGGGCGAGCAAATTATTGATGGTCAAGAGAAGAGGTGGTTTTCCTCGCTCATATGTATTTGCCTTATTTTCCTCGAAACAAAAAACCGAATTGAACAGTTGCTATAAAAAACAACATACACAATATACTTACCACATTCGTCTGTTTTTCATCTAAAGATTTGTTTTTCTTATTAGAACATGAAGTCACCATTTTACCTAGTAAATTTGATGGAGGTTCCTTCCAAATGCCTGTTTAATACTTTCATATTACTAAATAACTATTGCAACTGTTGAGTTCCAATAGAACTGTTTAATAGTAAATCCAACTAAATATCTTCTAAATAAGAATCATCAGTTGGATCTCTATTTACTTTAAACATATGCTGCATGTTAAGAGTCTCATTGTCACGAACTAGAAGGTCCGTAAACTTTAATTGAAGTATTAGTAATTTGGAATTAACTATAGATAATGAGGTCGGAATGGTTTTTATAATAATTAAATTTCCAAGTATGGTAGTTTGAATTCGAGTTGGTAAATTTTCAAAAACAAACAATATTATTTGAAAATCATTAAACATTATGTATCGGTAATCATCAGAGCTTATTTATCTTCTTAGGTGTAATGTGAAACTCGAAAGGTGAGAGAGAGTCTTTAGAAATTTCATTAATCCATGAGATGATTGTACGAAATCAAAATATAATTAGACAAACTAAATCATCTACTAATGTCATTTTCTCAAGAGCTGTTCGAAATGTTCAAAACTAGCGACGATACCTCTTATTGTTTAATTAATGGAGATAGCAATGTGAGATAAAAGTCTTGAAAATCATCAAAAATATATTTTGCGTTAACTGATGAGCTTTATTCGATTCTTAGGAATAATAATTCAGAAAAATCTTCTCATAGATCGCTGTTATTACGAAATCATTCAAAATATGAATGAAATGCAGGCAGAAAATAGTCTCCGACTTACTTATGATTGTAAGGTACGAAAAAAAATTTCTATTCCTAATTGCGCCGACTAATACCATAGGTAATACGTTTGTTGAATAATCTACTTGAATGAGATTTCCAATAGCAAAAAAAAAAACAAAAAATTCAAACTTTTTCTGAGTGTAACAAATCTGTGTTTTACAACGAGTTATCTTGTAATGGACAAATAAAAATCAGTTAAGACTCCATCATTCACTACATTACTGATTTCATCATTTAAACTATAAACAAGGTTATTCAAATATCAGTTATTACTTAGACAATGCAAATATTAAACTATCGTCTTATTACTTACTGCATGGTTTCTTCCTCCTCCTCTGTGGTGGCGAAACCTCTGAAGCCGATCTTACTGCCTTCATAAGGTTTAATTCCTCCGAAATTAGAAATATCTTTGAAAGTTCGGTCACTGTCATTGCTTAAGGGACTTGCAGGTCGGACCGATTTCTGATTTTGGGTGAGTTGCTTGAATGAGAGTACATTGTTGCTCGTCAGGCCTCCACTCATATTTGTGCTTCTTCTGTTAACTCTACTCTCATTCTTTAGTTTTTCATTCTCTCTCAGAAGAGCTTCCTTCTTCTTTTCTAATTTTTCAAGAGACTCTTGAAGTTCTTGCTTTTGGTTGGTTAGGTGGTCCTTTTCCATATTCCACTTTGCGAATTTCTTCTCGTACTCAAAGACGAGATTATTTCTCTTGGTCTCAGAGTCTTTGTACTTTTGTTCAGCTTCGTTAATCTTGGCTTTCAAGACTTCTCTTTCATGATCTAAAAGTCTTTGATATTCACCTATTTTGGCATCGCGATCTTCTCTGATTGCTTCCAGCTCTTTCAGAGCCCTCTTCTCATTTTCTGCCATTTCAGCCATTTTCTTTTCAATAAATGATTGAGATCCCTTCTTTCCGTGATTCTCAAGAGCTTGGCTGTCCTTCAACAATTTAATCTCTTTCTCGAGTTTCCTATTCTTTTCTTCCAGCTCCTGAACCACTAATTTGTGTTCATGGTTGAGCTCCTGTATTTGTGATTGATATCTTGCCTCGACGCTTCCGATGAGAGCTTGCTGATTGTTTTCACTCTCGACCTTGTCAGCATTTCTATGCTTTTGTAGTTGCAGAATCGTAAGTTCGAACTTTCTCTGAGCTTCCAGGAGATCGGTCTTCGCCTGCTCTTTTTGTTGCTCAAGGAAATTGAATTTTCCTTTCCAAAGAGCCTTATCTCTCTCATAGTTCGAATTAATTTCAGCGTGATCTTGTTCCAATTGGAAGAATTGGGTCTTGTACTTCTCAATCTCGGCGTTGAGTTGCTTACGTTCTGTCTGGAATCTATCTTTCAATTCGGCGATTTGTGCACTTGCTGATTGTGTATCTTGCAATAACTTCTTCTCTTGTTCCGCTCTCTTTGCTTCAAGAGTGGCGATCTTCTCCAGAAGACCTGATTTCTCTTTTTCAAGAGTCGAAAGTTGTCCGTTGTAAGTGGCCTCGACATCCTTCAAAGATTTTTTGACCTTTTCATATTTCTCTTCCAGAGTGTTTTTCTCTTGGGTCAAACGGTCAATTCTCTCTGTGTATTCTTGGACAAATTCTTGCTTCTGAAGCTCTATTGTTTGATAAATTGAATAAGACAGTTGATCAATCAAAATATTTACTCATCTTGTCTTCATATCGTTTGACGACTTCATCGATCTGACCTTGGAGCTCTTCAATCTTTTTCGAGAGGAACTCATTCTAAATTAAATAAGTTATTAGAACCATTTCAAAAATGATGTCTTCTCTACTTGTTGGTTGCTTAAAGCTATTTCTCTTCCGTACTCAACCTGCTTCTGTAAGTGTTCGTTATTGAGTCTTTGGTACCTTAGGAAATATTAAATTTCAGCGATTGTTTCAAAGATTCTAGATAATACTTTGCCTTCAACTCTTCAAGGCTCTCAGTCAAAGCTTTTCTTTCTTCATAAAGTTCTTTTCTTTCTTTGTCAAGAGCAATCTCCTTCTTTGATGTGGAGATTTCCAATTGTTCTTTGGTTTGGCTGAGGGCAAATATCTCCTTATCCTTTTTGGCAACTTCAAGCGTCAGAGTTTCCACTTTAGACATCAAAACGCCTCGCTCACTTGTGAAGTTATTGAGGTGTTGCTCAAGAGTATTCGCATTGCTTGCTTGAAGTTTCTGGAGAGTATCCTTGGTTTCTTTGAGATGATTTTCAAGAGTTTCAATTGCTTGCTGCTTAAGAGAGAGTTCATGTTCGTATTGTTGGGTAATCGTTGCGTTCTGGAGCTCGCTGTCACGAAGATCTTCTTTGTAATTTTCTAATTCATCCTCATGAATTTGCTGCTCTTCCTTGATTTTAGTCTCATATTCTTCGGTTAATAGTGCGAGCTTTCTGTCATATCTTTCTTTTTCTTCAATAATCTTTCTCTCTAATCGCTCTTTCTCAAGTTCATACATGTTCTTAAGCTGAGCGAGATTTTCTTCGCTTTGGCTCTGCACCTCTTTGAGTTCTTTCTCAGTTTTGGAGGTCTGTTCTTCGAGATCTGCTTCCAAGGCCTTAATTCTTTGAGTGAAACGAGCCTCTGTCTCTTTGACAAGCTTCAATTTCTGAGTCTCTAGTACTTTATTCTGTTCCAGGAGTTTTTCTTTTTGAGCATCAGAAGTTTCAAGATCTTCCCTCAAGGACTGAATTTCTTTGTTTAAATCAGCTATTTCGAGTTTGGATTTGAGCTCTAATTCATTGTGCTTCTCCGTGAGCTGCTCCAATTGGGTTGACAAACGTTTTCGAATGTTTTCAAACTCAGTCTCAAGTGCTTTGAGTTCACGGCGGTGATTTTCTTTCAATTCTGCTAATTGCTTCTCATCAGTTTTATTCGAGTTAGCTTCGTTGTCAGTTTCAAAGACTTTCAGTGTGGCTTCATAAGCTTTCTTGATTTCAGTATGCTGGCTCTTCGCTTCATTCAATTGTAACTCAAGGAACTCTATTTTTTGGGTCAAGATAGCTTTTTCTTTTTCGGCATTGCCTTTTGCTGCTTTCAACTAATTGGGAATTGTTAAGAGAGAGAGTCAGCGAATTTTTTGTTACATTTTCGTCCTTCATTTTATTAGAAGATTCAAGGTTAGCAACTCGTTCCTGAAGATCTGTGATCTGCTTGCTACTGTCCTCTTTAAGCTGATTTAATTGGCTTTCAGCTTTCTCTTTAGATGCAAGGAGTTGACGATGCAAGTTCTCGATTGTCGATTGAGCTTCTGTGAGTGAAGAATTAGTTCCTTTTCCATTTGTCTCCCATTTCTTCCTCTCGGCTTGAACCTGTTGTTCTTTAACAGTGAGCTCGTTCTAAAAATGAATTGGTGGCTTTAGATGACTTAAAATAAATTTCAGTACCTCCAATTCAGAGACTCTCTCCTCAAGCTGAGCTATTCTCCCTTGGAGATTTTTATTTGTAGCATCATGCTTTTGTGAAGTCTCCTTGAGTTGAGTGACATGGTCTTTCTTGGAATTTTTAATTTCTTGTGATAATTCCTATTTGATTTGCTGTTAGTGGACGTTTTTTTCAAAACAAATCTATACCTTCTCTCGTTTTGTTGCCTCTTCAAGTGATTTTTCATAGAAGCTGACTTTTTGAGCGAGCAACGCTTTTTCTTTGTCAAATTCAGACTTTGCAAGGAATGAATTGCGTTCGACTTCTTTGGATTGCTCTTCGCTTTGAATGAGCTTATTTTTAAGTTCCTCAATTTTTGCTTGGAAAGCTTCTTTCTCTGATGCCATTTCAAGTCTGAGTTCGTCCTCAAAAGCTAGTTTGTCTTTCTTCAGCTTGGCTATTTCCTCCTCGAAACTTTTCTCACGAGCGTTCAACTCAACTTTTTCGGTTTCAAGTTGAGAAATTTTGGTCATAAGATGATTTCTCTCCTTTGCAGACTCTCCTTTTAATTCATCGATATCTTCCTGAAGTTTCTTCTGCAAATCTCTGGACGAAATTATTATTATGAGGATGAATCAGACTATTGAATTGTTACGATGAAATATTCTTTTGAAGCTCGAATTCTTGCTGGATCTGCTTGATGAAGAAAGAAGCGCCATCGTTGAGAGACTTTTGGATAAATTCAAGAATAATCTGCTTCTTGTTGGGACCGTTTGGCCCGTTGTCCATGAAGTAATTATGGAACAGTCTCAGGTCTTTCTCGAACTCGTAGAAGTTTTTATACTCATTAGATTTGAGCTTTTTATTGATTCCTGAGAATTCTCTGATAATAAAAGCGCTGGATGCTCTCTATTATTATTCAGGTAAGCAAGGAATTTAGTATTATAATCATTACCGAAGCCTCCTTCTCGTTTTCGTGTTTCAAGCTTAGGAATTTTTGTTTAATTCGTTTCTTCATATCTTTTAAGAATTCCTCAGTTTGATCACCAATGGCTTTCTTCTTGAACAAAGCGAATGCCTTTTCCTTTCCCATCAGATGGTAGTTTTTAAGCTCTTCAAGCGGGAGAGGGAGTTTCTCCTGCAAGAGTTCTCTCAAAGTGTTGTCGTAAGCCTCAGCACCTTCTTGAGAAGCTTTAATGCACTCTGATTGGCACACATAGCTCCAAGCATTCTCAATGTTTGGAACAGCGCCTTCGTTGATGGCTGCGATGTAGCTCTGAATAAGTCCCGAATACATCTCTCCATTAAGAGTCTTCCCGTCCATCTTCTTGGGCTTTATTCTGTTCATCACATGCTTCCTGAGATACATCATCTGCTCGAAAAATTCTGGACGGAGCTTTTCGACGTCCATGGTGTCAAGATTCTGCAAGTTATCTTCGTCCGTTAAAGGTCTGACAAGACAGTAGCAGTCTCTTTCTTTAAAGAATGAAAGGAGCAATCTTCTGATTCTATTCTTGTTCTCAACAGTATCCGAAAATCCTTTCTGTGGTGCAAGTGCGCGCTCCAAATATTCTTTCGAAGTAATTGGTTCGCCCTCTGTATCTACAAGTTGGAGAGTGAAGTCTCTTACAATCCAGACGAATGAAGGGAAATATTTGGCGTAATCTTCAGAATCGGGCTCCTCATCATGGAGGGATTGAGATCTTACATGAATGTTTTTCGTCAAATTGACGATAAGTGAAAGATTTTGAACAGCATTCTCGTCAATGCTTCCAACAGAGTTGTACAAGAAGCAAGAGCTCAGAAGGATAGCCAGTGAGAAGATACGCGAATCGTGAGTAGAATCCTCATCGAGAGCTCCGATACCCTCAGAATCGACCACGAGAATATTAATGGGTTCTCCATCAGGTGTTTGACCGAGGAGAGGTCTTCCCCAAACCCAGAGACCCTAGATGATAACGGAGAGGGTAAATATATTCTGTAAATATGAAAAAAAAGCTACCTTAGTGCAAGGATTAACTGTTGGCCCTACTCCAAATCCGGAAGAACGGTCAAGGATCATTCTGTTCAAGAGAAAGGACTTTCCAGTACGGTACATGCCTGCAACAGCAACGACGCCGATAGGTCCTTTTACTGATTTGATAAAGTCCATGGCCTCTTCATTGACCTCAAGCCCTTTAGATGCAAATTTTAGATCAATAGATCAGGATAAATTGTACTGTGGGTCTTGGCATTGAGGATAATGAGTGGGATTGCCTCGTCTCTGTAGGTAAAGCTGTTTCCTTTGTCAGGAGTGGACATTCTTCAGAAGAACAATTTTTTACTCAAAATAAATATAAATGATTTTTGGATTTCAAATTTTGAATTTATACCCATACAATAACGACTTAAATACTGTCTAATTCATCTCAAATTCAAATTCAAATCAAATTAAGCTGGTCAAATAAATCACTGATTCTGGAACCAATTTCCGCAGTATCTAAAGCAGAATCGTAACTTAAATCTACAACTAGGCAGAAAAACATCGTTCACGCTTGCACTGACTGAATACCTTCCCTTGAGTCCATGAATCTTAGTAAATATAGTGCGTTTACAAAGAAACATAATCGCATCAGTATGACAGTAGTTTGCAAATTTGTTAGACATAGCATCGTTCGGGACACCATTTTCCTGTGACTATCATAATAATAAGATGTTGGTCTTATTAATAATATACTTATGGAAAAGCAGGAAAAATTTGAAACTCTATACTGGGGCTCTCTCACTCTTTAGCCTTGAAGCATCACTGCTAAAATTAGAATTGAAGTAGAAATTCGAATGGTGATGTAATCACATCATACGCATACTGTAGGCCTTGCCCATGAAAAGGAAAAATTAAAAAACACTGAAGAAATAAATATAGAGAAATTTTCCTGTTTCATGATTGGTATCACATTGAAATGATCGCAAATAAAATTGAAATGAGCTGAAATTGTCTCTCAGAATTCTACCGAAATAAATCATTTGAAATATATCTCACTTTTTGCAATTCGACTTCTAAGCAGCCATAATCAAGATTTTCTTTCTTTCGTGAGGCGTTATCTGCTTATTCAGGCACTTGAAAGATAGCAATACAAAAAAAAAATTAATATTAGTAAATATTCACTTGAATTCTTCAATTCTGCAAAAAAATTTGGCGTTTATTAGAAAAATCGATTAATTTCAGTTTGCTTTGACAGCAAGTAGTCTATTTTGAGTCGGGTCTTCGAAGCTTGATTTGCGAAGTCATTCTTTTCTAAAACTTTCTGGTTTTGGACTTCATACTTCCTTATCATTTCGTTTGTCATCATTTGCTTCACTCCAGTTATATACTCCCACGGATTAAAATTCTCTTCCCGGCCACGAATGGGAGAAGCTTTTATGGTCGGAATTTCCTTCTTAACCTTGTCAAGGAGTTTTTGAGCACGTTCTTGAATAGCATGCGTTTCGTCTAAGAAAGTTCCTGGTGCTATACTTTCAAGGCTTATACTTCGGCTTTGTTTGAAAGTAAAATCTTCAGGCAGCATAGTAGTGGTTGATGGCTGCTGGCATGATTTATCGCATAACCTTTGCCTTGGAGATTGATGAATCTTCATAACGGTTTGTTTATAAATCCTGTTAATCGCCTTTTCACCGTCAAATTTTTCTTCTACAAATTGGTGTCAATTCCTTTGCGTGAATGAATAATTTACTTTTTCTCGATGTTTTTATATGATTTCTGGCTGATTCAAGAGCCGAGACAAATAGTGGTTTTCTTTTTAAACGAGCATTATTCAAACCAATATAGTCACTTAGAAGAGTTTGTTCATCTTGATTTAACTCTCGTAATTCAGTAAATCTGGCAGAGTTCTGGCTTGACCTCATCATGTTGTTGCTGCTTTTTGATCTATGAGAATCTTTTTGTCGCATCATTTTGAAATTCATATCGTTTTGATCCATTAACTGTGAGGGAGAAGAGATTTGATATTCATTCTAAAGAAATACATCAATATTGTGATCTTTTGTTTAGTTTGTACTTTGTAAATTATATTTTGAGTTTTTCCTGAGAATTCCTTTGATCGAGAGTCTCGTGACGAATTCGGTCTATGATGATTAGTTTGCCCCAATTGTATGCTGTGATCAGAATCTAGTGGTTTTCTTGCCTAAAGAAAGAATAAAGGATATGCTAATTCTAGTAAAGTCACGCTCATCGGAGATTTATTTCGTTTGTTTTCGCCTGTATGTTCTTTCATAGGTCTGTATTTTTGCAACAATTGAGAGTATGTTTCTGATCCAGGTTCTTAATAGAAGTTAAATAACATTCGCTCTTATTGGTTTACTGCTTTCGAGATGAACTTTAGCTGTACCTCGAAAATCTCGATGGCTGTTTATTTTGGATGGGTCTTCATGTGGTATGAAATGATACCTTTCTCTGTGTGTCTGACTCATAGTTTTATGATTAAATTTATTGCTTTCGAGTAGTTATTCGTGGTTGATTGGGGTCTTAAATTTTTGTCACTTAATCGACTTATTAGAATTTAAGATAGCATATTTAGGTGCTCACTCACATATTTAACAAACGATAGTAAAACGTAGCCAATTACCGAAATTATGGAAGCAATGTGCGTTTCTTAACAGGCTTACCAAATTTTCATCTCCGAAGCCTCGATTTACTATAGTGTTTGGAGTAATAGAGCTCAGAGGTTATAAGAGCAGTAAAAGCATGCTTCGAAATCTATGGGGATTTTTTGCGTGAAGTGTAATCATTTGATTAGTTCGATTAATTTGGTATCCATAGAGTAAATCTGCAACCTTGTTACTCTGAACTCATATCAATTTATAATTTCAAATTTAATTGAAACAATATTAAAAGTTCAGGGAGTGAGCTTGAACGGTATGCCTCCAGTTTTTTGAGTGCTAGCCACCAACCGAGTAAAGAACATCTTCAAGCGTCGCTCTCTTTCCTGCTATTTCTTGCACGAAAACAATGAATTCGAAAGTATCGGTCCCTTGAAAAGTCATAGTCATAATCTGAAATTGGATATTCATACTAATTACATTGAATGAACACATCAGTTATCATATTACCATAATAAAAAACACTTATAATCCGTCAATTTTCATTTAACAAATGAAACTAAATCAACAATTGGAGAGGTTTAAGTGAAAGTAGATTTTGGCGAGACAATAATTCCAAAATTATAGCCCAATCATAGAATGGAAGTATAATCATCCTATGCTTTAGTAATTTTTGTGATTGCTAGACTCGCTCTCAAATATAGTTGTTATTAGTATGTCAGAATGAGTAATAAACACACTGAGCAGTACCGTACTTGATCATATTCTTATTATTAGACTTTACATTTTATTTATTCATTTGGATCTAGTATGTCGCCAAAATGGGGGTATGGTTTGATCTGAGTAGTTATTGTCACCCGCGGTTACATTCAGATTTATCTAATATATTCAATTTCAAATTTGTGAAGTTTCAATTGAGCATAATTGTGATTTTTCCCATACTATTAGAAAAGCATCGACTAGTTTGGTCGGAAGATTCATCTCTCTTAACTTGAGAATGAATAACTAAGTCATTAGAGCATCACCCACCAATCCTTCAATTTAAACGTAAACCAAATAAATGAATGAGAGTGTCAACTAGAAATTTTTTATAGTTTCTTATATCATCCATTCCATCGAAACATGAATAACTGAGTAATTCCGCGCCAATTATATTTCCTCTACGAAAGATAGAAACTATACGCTTGGAATGTTAAAGTTGGTGTTAGATGTGAGACAAGCCGAAACCCCATAGAAATGGGAGGGAAATGACTAGTGTCTCTACAATCATATTTTCAATATTCAAGAGTTGATACAATTCGCCTTAAAAAGATTTGATAGTTGCTTGGGAATGTAAGAAAAACTCTTTCTCTGATTGATGAAGATTTTTCACTAACAGAAGCAAAATGCAAAGATTGACTGAACAAACTCATCTGTAAATACAAATCTAAAATTTTTTCAATTTTCACATTGATGAGGAATTTTTTGACAGTCGAAAAATTGGAGAAAACTTTGGATCAAGCAGGTATTCAATCTCTTGAGTATTGTCTCGATCTTCAGATTCTCTGTTTTTCAATAATACCAGCATGTGGGAATTCAGATCAAAGCTCGCTTTTTAGGGCTCATAAAATCTTTAGTTTTTCTTATTATTTTTTGGAAGAAGGTTTCAACGCAGATTTGAAGGAAGAAATCTTCTTGCTGAAGGCTGATATAATTATTTATAAATACAATATTTTTTATCCCTATCCTTCAAGAAAGATCTTGAAATTCGGTCTCTAGCGCTTGCCAAGAGTTCTTATGCTTTATTTTTATCTGATCAAACTTCCAATAATGCCCAAATTAATTCGCTCTTCATACTCCTTACCATTGAATTTAAACATACTCTTTTGTATAGAAGCAGTTTGGGCATTAGCTTAATAAATATTATTTGAATAGAAGAATACAATATTAATTTGTCAGTTAAAAATAAAAAAATCACAGAAAAGGAAGACCTTCTATCGACAATGAAAAATAGGAATACATGTCGAGATACCCTCCTCTGCATTCTTCCGCAATGTAAGATGTCACTTAGTAGTGAAGGAGACGATTATCTATTATGCCCTCATTGTCTTCCTTTTTTTTGCGCAGTCTCAGACTTGTAATCTTCAAGGAAACTTGACAGGCCATTTAAATTGACTGTGTTAATTACTTTCAAGGAAGCAGCTTACTAAAAATTAGTAAAGGATTTGGATCATAGATAGGTGAACAACTTTATTGGATTGTCTGATTAGTTAGAAAGTTTTAGAAAGAACCTGCAACACATCTAGAGTCGAGCTTCTTGAGGCAATTTATATAGATGGCCAGAAGCTGTTCATTTGTTCATTTTACCTGTGCTTCTAAAAGCGTTAGAAGACTAATCACTATAGGTATAACTTATTAAATCGCTCTCTCTCTCCATTGCGAAAGAGTAGCAATGTGTGTCTTTAGTTGTAAGCCAAGTTAAAGAGCAAAGGAATTAGAATAATCTCTGAGAATCCAAATCAATCGTTAATAAACAAATACTGCAAGGAGGGATGTTGAAAGCGAGGTGTTAAAAGTAGAAATCAATAACACATTAGTTTTATATAGACACATATGCCCATATAAGTATTCATCAATAATTCCAGGATTGGCAGGCTAAAATGTATTCCAAGTACGAAGCTTGAAATGAATTCTGATTTTTTTGTCTGAAAGATGTAATGAAGAAGCATTTAGGTTTCAATTGTCGGCTACTGCAATGGAATTCAAAACTATCTGATAAGAAAGTGCTATTTCATATTAAAGTAGTCATAGAAATTTAAAAAGTAGAATAAGCCCTCAATTCAAGAAGGTGTCTGATCTTTGATTTTCCTTTTGGCTACAATGAACAAAATTGAAAATGATAGTACAAGTTAGCAGCAGGCAGCGGAATTGAGGAATAAATGAGAGCGAAGCTCCAGAAGAAGACAAGAGCTATATCGGCCGATCTTCTCTATTAAACCCGAACTGCTTTAACCAATAAACCAATAGCAATAAACCCAACATGATGACCGAGGAACATCTGCATTGAAATGAAACCAAAAATGTCTCGCTCTCAGGGATTGAAGGGAAAGAGACTGTTACGGCCTCCCTGACAAAATTTCGATAGACATTTGTAGAATTTTGTCTGATCGACTTCCATATTGATGATTACAGATCTAATTAGAGATGCCTTACTTAGATTTGGCTGTGTCCATATCAGCTAAATCTCATTTCATGGGCTTAAGTGAATTTTTAAAGAATAAATCATTGTTGTTGACTTTCAAAATGACCAATAATATCAATAGTAACCTGATTATTCGGGGATGGAGGTAGGCTGATCTGCCTACACGCTTTAGTATCAATGAAGAAGATGAGTTCTCCCCAACAGTTGATATTTCGGAACGATTGGGCAATGAATTGAAATCATTGGGGTGTTATTGGAACGAACATTTTTTGTATGAGTATTGGCTAGTTCAGGCTTCTTCTACTCCCGAAGACAACAAGAGGAAGCTCAGTTAGTCTTCTTTTATTGTGCTATCTTGATGATGATATAATATCCTCAAGCAGTTAATCTAATTCTATAGGATGGAAGAAACCCTAGTGGAGACATATTTGCTGGTTTCACTCTCATGAACTAACAATGCAAATGCGTAATAACTTCCTCGTTACAGCTCTGATTAGTAGCTCTTTAGATGCATACTTTATAATAATTAAATGAAAAGCATTTCGAAAAAAAGTAATTCTAGAACAGAAGAGCTTCTGAGACTTGAAAACAAAGGAGTCCCAAAAAAATACTTTCTTGTCATTGGATTTGTGTTGTCCCCCATATTTTCCTTGAAAGCAAAGTAAAGAGGATGACCAACCTCAGATGCGCTTCATCAGACAGAGATGATCAGATCAGATCGAATTTCTTATTGTGAAGAAAACGTACACTCCCTTTTAGCTTATTCATCTTATCGATAGCTTTCTCTGGAAAGAGACAAAACAGGTGTCTGCTTTGCTGAGAGAAAAATAAAGAAAGGCGATGCACAATATTGCATTCCGATCCAATCAAACAAAGCTCCCAAGCCATCAGGTAAGCAATTTCTTCCACTATTACAATTGCTCGGATAGAGAGTCGAACTTCATCAACGGTTCTTTTATTATTGCTAATATATTTATCCTTTTAATTTTGTTACCATGACTCATAGGACAGATAGTTGAAGCCAGATTTATAAAGATAAACTATTTGCCCGCCTATCATCAGCCTGCAATCCGAAAAGTAAATTCTTTAATTTAGACAAGGGATTCATGTGAGAGTCGCCTGCTGAGCTCCAAGTAGGTGTTGTCTTGAATCGCAAGGCAAACTGTTCTGTCATTTAGTAGGTTAGGAAAAAAGATGGCATAATTTCCTCAATATAATTAATCAAATAGTTAGTTTCGAAAAGCATTCCGTCTTCTGCGTAATGGTAATCCCGGTAAACCCTGGTAGTTTAAGCATTCTTGGGTCTTTAAGTCTTTGTCGGTACCAAAATATTGAGTCGCTTCGATGAATCAAAAGTAAGCAAGACTCGAAATATTTTGCTCTTTGAAGAAAGAGGCCAAAAGCCATATCTGATTACGATTCCTCTAAGGAAATCATCAATCTATTAACCAATATTTGAAAAAAGAAACAAAAATTATGAAATCATTCTTGATTCATATTTATACTTTTTATCCTTAATGAAAGCGATGACAAAAGAGATTTCTTAATTCTCCAAGCTCTTCATTGTTGGCATAGTAGAAAGCTTTATTGATTTTTTATAATTTTTTTTTCGCATGGGTGCTACAATTGCCTGAAAACCTACGTTTAATGCAAAGATTTAAGAGAGTAATTGCCCTCATTCAGCAAACCTACGTGGGCATTTTCATAAAACACCTTTCATTCCCTTGTACCAATTGGTGTGATAATAACTAAACTCTTAATGAAGAGAATAAGGGAATGGCTATTTAACGAAATTTGCCGATGTGTTAGTCTTCGAATTTCATAAGACAAGGGATCTTGCAGCAGTGATGAGTTCTTCTTATCCTCCAATATCTGATCTCGTAATTATTTCTTGAGAACCTCTCTCAAACGCTACTCAAAGAAAGTCCTAATCCGAATATGTCTTCGGCTTAGAATGGATTATGTGGCACTAAAATAATGAATCCTTTATTTTAAGATGAGCCTTATAATTTCCTCAATAGTGGCAAAACCAGCTAGATTCTTTCGCAATCCATCTTCTGCATATAGATAATACCAAACCCTTTGTTGCCAATTGTCGCTTGTGAGGCCAGCAGTCAAACCGCAAGGGAACACCGACTATTTTTTTTTTGGCTTTACATACCATTACAAGCCATTTCGAATTTTTTTCGAAAGATTAAATTTCAATTATTAAGAAATGAATTTTTGTTATTTGAACACAAGGTGAGAACTCAAATATTTTGTATAAATGATTATTGGAGATATTCAATTTGTTAGAACATATGCAGATATGAGAATATCAGCTATCTCCTATTTTTTAAGTGATATCATGAAGATTTTCGAAAGGAACTTGTACGAAATAACTTTTAAAAGTTTCAATTAAAGAAAGTAATTGTTGTCTTTAATTCTTATTATGGGCATTTTAATGATATTAAAATTTTCTGAAATGTTTAAAATCGGAAAGCAGTCCGCGAAGGCTGTTATTTTTGCCAAATTCGAGAAATCTCGGCCAGAAGTTCTTACCCACTTAGCACTCATTTATGAAAAGACAAAAAAGTTTTCTATCACCTTAACTGGTGTCGCTATATTATTGTATATTGAATCCATTTTCAAGATGAAAAAGATATTCTTTGTGTTTACAAGCATAAATTAACGGGGTCGCATTCATTATTACTTAAAATTAGGAGAAAAATAAAAATGCTGCTGGTCTGAAAAAGGAGCATAGAAATTCCCAATTCAAACTTACGCACTGTCATAAAAACACCATTTAGTTCTATGTCCACGGTAGTTTACTCAGAAATTTCAAGAGTGAGTCTTGATCATAACCTAGACCGAGAATATGGAATATTGGGTTACTTCGTCTTTGAAGAGCCACATACTCTTGCCTTTGATCTAATAAATTTGTATTCATCGAATTTGTTATAACCAAGGAATTGTGGAAAGCAAATGCCTTTGATTGCAGCGGGCGAAGAAGACTATTGACATCATTTATATATTCGTTTGGGAGGGAATACCACTCTTTTGCCTGGCATACAAGTCTTTCAATAGTTAATGTCATGTACTATTATTCACGTAAAGGTTCTCTGTTCATGTGCGTTACAATGTCATACACTTATCCATGAAAAGAGAAATATTCACAATTAAGTTTACAAAAGAAGGTTCATTGTTTGGAGTAGCCTCAATAGAATAACAGAATAATAGTAAATCACACCAAGGTTATATACGATATGTTTCACCGTCATCGCTCTTTTTCTCGTGGAGCTCCTTGATTTTCAATTTTTTCTGCTCAAGTTCAAGTTTTTGGGCTTCTAACTTGTATTTATAATAGGCACTTGGTAGTCCCTTGCCCAACCCGTACAAGAAAACAACTAGCATTCCAAACCCAGCCAACCATCTTAATCTCCTTTTGATAGAATATTTCTGGATTAGCTTTTTGTAATTTGTCCCTGCAGCTTGTTGAAATGTTCCGAATTGACTCTTTCCATAGGATTTAAGTTTGTTGGAATAGTCTTTGTAATATTCTCGTAACAAAAACGAATAATTATCTTTTGTCCCATGCCAAAAGTCCTTAAAACGGTCTTTAGTCCACTGGTAGTTCACCTTAAAACTTTGGCCAGCATTTCCTTGAGAAAAATTTTTAAAAGGATTGCTTTTCCACCAATCAGATTTCCCACCAGAATTCGTAGTTTTATATCTGTCCGATCGTTGCTGCCCCTGCCTTGGCTCATCTTTGAAGTGTTGTCGGTTGATCTGCTCCTTCTCGATTTTCAACTTTGTGTCAAACTGGTCTTTATAATCTTTCAATTTTCTCAGGGTATCATTGTTCAGATATTTTTCTCTCGCCCGCTCGAACTCTCGCGAGTAAGTTTTGCTTTGTTTCTTAAGCTTATCAAAAAATTGCTTCATTTCTTCTTTTGGATCAAGTAAGATTTCTTTGATTTTATTTGCGACTTAAATTTCTCCTTAGATTTAGTGTCTAAATAGTGCATTCTTTCCATTTACCTTATCAATCTTCATTCTAAAGTTTTAGTTGAAATTCGATATTACTGACTCAGAACTACATGTTGGATTTGACCCTTATGCTACTATCTTCTAATATTTTTACGACCAAAGGATGAAGAGTTCGAATGGAGAAACAACTTTTCTTTGCAAGCTTTATATTCTGAAAATTCTATTGATCCAAATAATAAGATAGAATACTTTTCTCGATCTTTGAAATTGAGCTGAGAAGTTTAAGTACCGGTGATTATTATGACATCTGAGAGAGAGAGAACACATGGAGGAGTTTTTTTTAATGACTATAATCATTTCATCCAATTCTCACTATGTTTAATTTTTTTTTTGTTTTTTTGGCTGCATGGAAATAATTGTATTTTCAAGCGGCATATTATTTCACTGGCAAGTAAGCCAACCAGACTTGAAAAGCAAGCACAGATGTTATCAAACAGAGGGGAAAATGCTAGTCTCTCTTGAAAATCGTAAGAGGCCTTAATTTTGTTTTTCAAAGAGCATATTGTATTTGTAATGTAAAAACCAGATATAGTGAGAGGTTCTCTGCAAAATCGTTGTCATCGAAGTTACTGTACCAATTTATCATAATGCAATATTAGTTTGAGTCAATTTGTTCTTGACTGTTTAAACCTCAAGTAGTGGTGGCGAATTCGGCCCCAAAAAGAGTGTGATATGATACATGAACTGCCAAACACTGTGTTAAGTTATCTAATTTTTACTTACTTTTTTTTTCCTCTCTCTCTCTGAATTTAAGAGGCTAGTGAGTAAAATATGTATATTTTCAGTTGGAAATGTAAATTTTCAGCAGAGACCGCAAAGTCAAACTATTGAGGGAAATCAGAATATAAAGCGATTAAACATTCAAATGGTTATTGATTAATTCTGCGGAATCTGCCAATTTCGTTTCTGAGATCCATTCACTATCAATCTTCGGTCCTTTTGGTGGCCAAGGCTCATCTTCATCCTAATTTATTATTATATTAGAAACAGAAAACAATCATTTATGATTTACTGGAGGAGGAATATTTCCATCTGCATCTCTTTCGATTTTCTGGACGTAAGTGCCTCTGAGTTTATTTCCATTCTTCAGATGCCAGACTCCTGTAGATTCGAATAAAAAAGCATAAGCAATTCAAATCAATTGGCTCAAATTTACCGTCTCCAACTGGTTTGTTGAACTCAAATTTTCCTTCATAAACGACACCGTTTGGCAAAGTCCATTTTCCATCGGTCATTTTGCCATCCTTCCAGTTTCCTTCGAGCTTTAAAAATGAGGATGATCATTAAAAGTTTCACTCTTCGGTTGAATATTACTCTCATTCCTGTAGCTGCGTACACATAAGCGCCTTTTCCTTCTTTTTGCCCATATTTCCACCATCCTGAGTAGACATCACCATTAGGGTAGTTCATTTGGCCTTCACCGTGTCGGCGTCCATTCTCAAAAAATCCTGTAATGTAAATTTCTTCAGGATCTGTCTGAAATGAGGGCATTCTTACCGTAGTATTCTCCTTTGTCTTTATATGTCAATTTTCCAAAGCCGTGTTTCATGTTATCATTCCAATCTCCATCGTAGACGTCGCCGTTCTTGTAGAAATACTTGCCTTTTCCCTTTCTTTTCTATACAAATCAAATGGACGTTACATCTTCAAATTTTGAAAATATATTTTACTCCGTCAACGAACTCTCCCTCATAGATCTCACTCTTATCTTCTTCAGGAGGGTAGATGGCAGTACCTTTTCCTGTGAATTCTCGAGAGCTGTTGGTGGTTTCACCGTTTTCTTTGATTAAAGAGTATGGTGGGTTTTCGTCGTCTGCCATAGTAACTACTGTTTTGTTTTTTTTCTTTTAGTTAATCAAATAAGTTATACTTATAATCTCAGGTGTTAGGTTATTAACTGTATTAAATATACATGCTCCAGAACTTGAAGATTAAAAGAAGGGATGCCATATTCAACGGTCTTTGGCGATATACTTGCTAGATTGACATATCAGATTCTACTGCAGACTATATTCTTGAAGTCTGTCAAGATCATTTATAGTGGTCAGACTATGTCTTGCAGACAATCATTTAATTGCAGAAGTTTTTTCGGACTTTTAAAGATTATCCAATTTCTCTTTCCAGTTCCGTTTTATGCAATGGAGATTTTATTTGTGCAAAAATTATGGAGGAACCAATTTCGAGAACGAGGTTCCTAATTGAAAAGCCTTTTCGATAATGGCATACTCTGTTAATTAGTTCGAATAGGAGTTGACACGCTGTACATCTAAGTTGGTTAAGAGCATCTCTGAAACATCGCAAGGTATCTCCATTATCTTAGATGTGTCTGAAAACACTGAAATGCAATTTCCAGAGACTACTTCGAAATATTTATTGCGCAATGAACTTGCCTATGAGCGATATCATGGAGCACTCCTTCCGATATCTAATTAAATTTTTATTTTTCAAGCGAGTCAAATCAGTGCTGATTATAACCGCTAAAAATTATTCTATTCTCATTCTTGCTTTGCTTGCCCATTTCCTTGTATTGCCTTCGCATCCTAGCGCTGCAGCCGTTGTCTTTAACCTTTGCTCGAATTTGCTTATTCACCCTTCATACTGTCTCCATATGCAGGTCCATTTGCATATCAAGAGTGTTAATTCTTCGCAGAGTGCGCTCTTTTAACTTGCAAGCGTTGTTGGCCTTTTTTATGATGTTGATAGGAACATAACAGGTATTGCATACTTATCTCCAGTTTGCTCATCAAAGTCATCTAAAAACTACACTTCTTTTAGAATGAAAATCATCTACATTAGTATAATGCAATATGAAGATTCCAAAAATCCGACTCTCAAATTCAAACTTGAACTTCGAATGAGCGATTGTTTTGCTCTTCATGAAATAATAGATGAGGAATATTTCCTGGGCTGTTATGGATGAAGAAACGTCCATGCTTACTTGACTGATCAAGGTAAATATTTTGTAATCAGTAGTCAGTTCTGGAAACTCAGTAATTTCAATCAAATTTTATCGTTACTTTAATACTCTGGAAAAAATCGTTCCTGCCAGTATTTGCGGTATTCAAATCGAGATGTATGAAAAATGAGTCATATTTGAAAAATATATTTGGAAAATCGATAATTTGTCAGAATAGAGCTATTATGAGCAGCTATAATTGTTTTAGCAAGAGAGCTATGCTCTTTAGCTGTCTACTAGGAGCATTCTTTCTGCTTTCCTCGTATGGATCGAATATTAGAAGCCTCGCTAATAAGAACTCATCTGACGAGCGTTTGATCATTGGTGTAATTACTCAACCAATCCCCAAAACCAAAAATAAGTCTGAGCCCATCGGATACATCGACGCCACATATGTTGACCTGCTCGAAAGCTACAACGTTTCGGTAGTTCCTATCTACCACGGATTGACCCACAAGGCCATCAGAGTCCTTCTTAATCGGATAGATGGTCTTCTCCTAACCGGTGGCACGACCACTTTAATGAAATACAACAGGACAATTCCTGACGATGATAGCGAGACAGAAGGTGGTGACGCACCTGAAGGAGATTACAAAACAGCTATTGGATTTTCGAAATTTGGACGGTTCCTTCAAAATCTGATCTATCAAGCTTCTGATCTCAATAAACTCAATGGGACTTTCCCAGTTTACGCGATCTGTTTGTCAAACGAAATGCTCGGGCTTTCATATGCAGATAGTCTGTCACTTCTTAGAAATTTCACGAGATGGAAGAAGAAGGATCGACTGGCACCAATAAAGTTCATAGCCAACAAAAGTAGCAGTAAAATTATGAGTGGATTGTCAGATTCTCTTATTTCGAAAATGGAAAATTCTCCTTCACAATTGTTTCATCATCACTATAGTCTGAGCTACGAGGTAGCGTCAAAAGATTCTAGTTTTTCGAAAGAGTTTGAAATCGTCGCCACTGCAAAAGATATCTATGATAACGAATACGTTGCTATAATGGAATCGAAAACTCGTCCCTTCATTGGAACTCAATTCCACACAAATAAAATCCAATCAGGTAGCGGAACAGATGATACACAGGAAAAAATACAAGACTACTTTATGAAGTATTTGATTAACCTTGCGAAAAAGCGAAAGAGATCCCGCAAGAGTGATCAACAATTTATTGAAAAGTTGGGGATAAAAAGCAGTCAAAAAAAGCGAATACCTACCTACACAGGAGGTGATGTTTATTTGATCGATTTTAGTAAGAAGTAAAATAAAAAACTTCGGGGGAATAACTGGGAATTCGATTGGCCTGATAACAAGTGAGAGTAATCAATCCTTAACTTTGATTATCAAGGATTACTCAAGGTTTTTTGTTTCTGTTAAATTTGGTAGTTTTGTGGAGTTTACTCGTACTTTATAAATAATGGACTCATTAATTAGATATAGTGATGAAGATATGGAAAAGATTCATTTGCTGAGCATCTCTGTATGTGTCTGTAATACATATACACTCATCAAAGAAAGTGAAGCATAACTTACAAAGCCTGACCTTATGAGCTTTCCTCTGAATTCGTTTAGGTTATAAAGCTTTCTGAACTTTTCGTTCAAGGTCTCAACATATATATATGAGTCTCACTTTTTTCTGATGTCTCTACAGCTTTATCTTCATTCATTTTATGATAATTAATTTCTCCAAATGGTTTTAGTTACTCAAACAGAAATTTGTCTTTTTCTTTCGTTATTTGTTGTTTTTTTCTTTGCTCAATAATTTTCGCTACATTGTTCCATTTTCACGCCACAATTCGTACTGCAAGCACTATCATAGGGGTAGAGTTATGAAGTTGGTGAACCCGTGTGGATATTCTTTCTTCATTGACCTGATTTATTTGAGAGAAAGAAAGGAGACATTGCTTCAGCAACCATGAACTCATCTCCCTTCGAGATCTATGCTGACAACATCGGCTGCTCATTTATAGTTAGCAATCAAATATCCAGTTATTCTATTTGGAACATTTACCGGACAACTTTCAACTCAAACTACCATTTATTTGTTATTTAAGCTGACGGAAATTGAAAATTGTTAGCTATAACAATCACATTAAATTAGTTCGATTATGAGCTGTTGCTGCTTTGGCAATAGAATCATTCGTATTATCTATCTACTCGGAGCGTTCTTTTTGCTTTCTTCATATGGAGCAAATCTTAGAAGTGCGGCCGATACCAGCTCATCCGAAGCTTCAATTGGAAAACGTTTGATTATCGGCGTAGTTACACAGCCAATACCAAAATCCGAAAACCCTTCTTTGCCGATTGGATTCATCGATGCCACATACGTTGACCTTCTTGCTCGCTTTAATGTTACCGCAATACCAATCTATCACGATCTGAGTCATACCAGCCTAAATGTCCTTCTCGATCGTATCGATGGGGTTCTCATAACTGGTGGCCCCACCTCTTTATTGAAATTCAACCATTCAGAAGATGATGAGTATAGTGATGATAGTGATAATGCGGGGGCTGCCAAGCATCAAAGAGAAATCATCGGTCTATCAAAGTTTGGAAGATTTATCCAGAGACTAGCTTACCAAGTGGCCAATATTAATAAAGTGAATGGGACATTCCCCATCTATGGGATCTGTTTGGGCAATGAAGCGCTGGGTTTAGCATTTGCGAAGGATTTGGATATTCTTCAACGAAATACTAGATGGAAAAAGGAAGATCAGCTAGCACCAATTAGATTCGTGGCTGCGCAAGAAAAAAGCAAAATAATGAGCGGGTTACCAATTGAACTGAGAAACAAAATGGAGGGCTCTGATGCACACCTATTTCGTCACCATTGGAGCCTTAGTTATTCAGCAGCGTTGAATGATTCTAGTTTTATGAAAGAATTTGAGATTGTTGCTACAGCAAGAGATATCCACAATACAGAATATGTAGCAATAATTGAGTCGAAAACAAATCCCTTCTTTGGAACTCAGTTCCACACAAATAGAATTAAAGATGGCAAAAACACCGAAGACCTACAGAAAGAAATCCAAGCCTACTTTTTTGAGTATTTGATTAATCTAGCCAATAATCGAGAAAGGCCTCACTCACAAGATAAGAGATTGATAGAGACGTTCGGAATCACAAGTGACCAAAAAACGAAAATTAACACCTATCACGAAGGTGATGTTTATGTTATCGATTTCGCAAATTACCCTGCCAAAAAAATAATTGAAGGAAATAACTAATGCACGTTTAGATCGAGTCAGTATAACTCACTAAATAACTTGTTTGAGGTTGGTTAAATGTATAAATGAGTATTACTTCATGTTGTCTAAATAATATTGAGCACAAATAATCTCATTTATGGATTTTATGAAGTTTTTTGTTTTAATGGAGCGAGTGAACGTTATAATTCAATAATTCAGTCACTATTCATTTTTATGCGAGAGGAAATTACTCGTTTAATATCAATGTGAAATGTTAAAATATGTGAACTCAAACTAGCCTGGTGACACTTGACTAACTACTGTTTTGTTCGAGTGAAATTCTCTCTGACCGCATTCAATGTTTCGTCTTTCTTGCAGAGAGCAAATCTCAATAGATTCTGTCCTCGGTATTCTTGAGGTCTTGTGCAGGAAGAGTTGTTGAAGAATGGACTCATTGGAATTGGAGCGACCTTGTATTCAGTCATAAGCCATTGGCAGAAAGCGAAGTCCTTGGAGTATAAAGGTTCTTTGAGGGTTTCATAACCATCACCGATTGGAGTTTCATCAGTGTTGGTTTCTGCGTCATAGAAGTATCTGGTAGGAATCTTGTGGGCAACTTCTGAGATATCCACAATTACGAAATAGCCTCCATCAGGTTCGACCACTCTCCATCCGAAAGGAGCGCTTCTGAGGATATCCATGATATCATCTTTCTTCTTTTGGAAAAGTTTGCCGAGATGGTCGTAGTAAGACTTTGAACCTTCATATTCGAGTAAGGAATGTCTCATAGATCTGGCAATTGCAACCTAATCAATGCAAGGGTTTACTCAAAAGGCTCTTCTGATAAACAATTTACTTGGGCAGGTCTGTTGATACAGAAAGTACTCCAATTCTGAGCAGCGACCAAAGGTTTTATAAGCTTTTCATCTCCAATACCGTATCCGATTCTCCATCCAGTGCAAGAGAAAGTTTTTCCTGAGCTGTAGATGGATATGGTTCTCTCCCACATTCCAGGGTAACTTGCAATTCTTAAATGTTTTCTACCATTGAAGGTCATGTATTCATAAACCTAACTCATATTAGCCGTGTGGAATCTAATGCGTTGTACCTCGTCAGCGAGAACGATGACACGAGGGAAGTCTTTCAAGATGTCGATAAATTGTTTAATCTCTTCCTCATTGAGCATTTTTCCGGTTGGATTATGAGGAGTGTTGATAATAATCATTCGGGTCTTCTCATTGAAGACCTTTCTCAACTCAGCGAAGTTAATGGTCCATTCGTTGGAGTCTTTAGTTGGCTGATCCATTTGAAAATATCTTGTTACTCCTCCAAACATCTCGTTTTGTTGATAATAGAACTCGAAAACAGGCTCAAACACAATAAGCTCATCTCCAGGGTTGATAAAAGCGGCAAACGCGTCCATAAGAACACCTGTAGCTCCGTTTCCTGTAAAGACCTATAATAGACAATTGATGATTAGTTTTTTCGAAAAGAGATGTATTGTACCTCCTTGAGAGGGTCGACTTTACGTCCGAACTTTTCAGAATATTCTTCAGCGATTGCCTCAACGAATGAAATATGACCAGCAACACGAATATATTGATTCTCATCAGCCACGGTGGCTTCGTGCAAAAATTCCTTGCAAAACTTTGGTGTTGGCCAGTCTGGGAATCCTTGTGCCAGGTTCACGGCTAGTAGAATGATTATCGATGAGAAATAAATTTTTTTGGTTCTCTACCTTTGTTTTTGGCAGCCATCATATTCACGGTCTCGAAAGTTGAAGGCTTGAGCTTCTTTGCAATACGATCAGCAACGGTGTACTATATAAGACGTAATCACAAATTAGTGATAAGATTAGTTTCAAAGTACAGTTTCCATGGTAAATGAGGAGGAGGAGTTATTCCTGAGGATTAAAAAGTTTATATTTTAAAAGAAGTATCTCCCTGTATATTTACTACATGAGTCTTATTTCCAAATTAATTGAATTCGTGATTCAAGAAGAACGAAAATGACTGCACAGTGTTAAAACTGCATGAGAAGCATAGGCTTTTATCATTTTTTGGATTAAATTTCTCGGAGATTGGTCCAACTACAAGACAAGAGGATAAAACGCGAAGGAGAGAAAAAAAAGACTAACTAATCTCAGCAGTTCTTAAGCACAGACTAAATGTACTCTTTTAGATCCATTTGACATTTTATTTCTCACTTAAGAGATTGGTTTTTGTTGGAAATAGTTTTGAAAACTAATCATTTGGGTTGTGTATTATATCTGATCGGATTAATAGCCATAATTTTTTTTCCTGAAACTTTTCAAATAGAGAAAAAGTACGAAGGGGTAGCAAGCCAAGAGAAATTTTTTAAACAGGATAATAGGCAAATTTGGTTGCTTTGATAGAATTGTTGTAACAACGTCTGAAATTTGTGAAATGATGTTGGGGGTATATACATGGCTCTGGAGATTGATGCTGTAGTCAAGGGGTATGCTTCTAAGATTACGTTTTGCATTTGTATAAGTTTCTCTGTGAAAAGTACGTCTGCTTCTCAAAAAAAAAAACAAAAAGAAGAGAAGAGAAGTTTTTTTGAGTTAGATTTTCGAAACAAAAGTGAAATATCCACTATTTTCAGAATAATTATTATTTTCTCCTTAGGCTGATTACAGACATATGAGAACTGCTCAATCAAGCTCAATGTTTAAAAAAAAACATTTGGTCAACTCTGATGAAGTTAATGACAATAGAAATGGAAAGATAAGTAATGCAATATTTAAAAAAAAATGAAAGCCATCATTTCTCTCTGCTGATAGACATTATTGATGTCAATGTTATATCAATATTTCATCTAATAATTTCTTCGCTAGCCAAGGGCTCTCATACAATCATACGATTTTACACACTGAAGATCCACTTTTTTTTAATTTTTGAATCGTTATGGTAGCGTTATTAACACATTAACGCCTACATACTTTTTACTCGTATTGAAATAAACGTAGGTAATCGCTACTAAAGTTGAATGAAGTTAGCGCATCTGTCCAAAATCGTACTCCTTTTCTTGGGAGTATGCCTTGCAGTGGCCATCCGCGAACAATCCCACAAAAAAACTCATTCTCTAGAGGCGAAAAACCAAGAAGAACCTAAAATTCTTCGATTACCTCTGAAGAGATCAGAAAATATGTTGAAAAAGACAACAATGAGCACATATAAGAAAGTTCAAAAGTCTAGGAAAGAGAATGCAAAATCCAGAACTGCTGGAGATTTGGAAACAAGACCACTACCACCAGGACGCACTCGCATAAACATGACTGATTATCTTCATACTGATGTATAACTCATTCTCTATCAACTTTCGATGAAACCACCTTTTAGGTAACAATTACCATGCAACTCGGAACTCCCCCACAAAATCTCAGCTTCCTTTTTGATACCGGTAACGATATTTCCAAAAAATCTGAGTTATATTAAATGAGACAATGCGTGCAGGAAGCACAGATATTTGGGTGAATTCGATTAGATGCCTTCAAGAGACATGCTTAGAGAAACCACAGTTTGCATGGTCTGAGTCTTCAACCTATCAGTCCTCCCAAATGGTTGTGAGTTCTACGTTTGGCTCTGGATCTTGTGAAGGAGTTGTAGGTTATGATAGTGTAACCATCGGAGGAGTAACAGCGAAAGGGCAAATGATCCAGGAGATTGTTCAGGAAATTGGGATATTATCTCAAGTATATGATTGCTTATAAAAAGAATTGTTAACGCAGATTAGGATGATTTTTCTGGCATTGTAGGATTTGGAATCCCTAGCTATGACGATCCCTCAACAGCAACAGGAGGCACTGTTCTGTTAGACACGCTGTATAGTCAAGCTCTTATCAGCCAGAGACAATTTACTCTTCAAATTACTCCTGAGCTTAATGGAACGAGCTCAGAAGTGGTTATTGGAGGATTGCCCTTCTCATACAATGATCAAAGAATTAAGTGGTATCCATTAATACAAGAACTTTATTGGGCAATACAGCCACATCACATCGAATTCGGGGAATTCACGAATCTTTGCAGCTCAGAATATTGCTTCCTTGTAATCGACTCAGGGACCACCGCCCTCACAGTTCCAACATCAACTTACATAGACATGCTTGAACAGCTAACTGTCTTTGCATATTCATGTCAAGACCTCTCAGGATTCCCTTCGATCAAGTAACCATTTGCATTATCATAAGATTATTAATAATAATAACTTGCATTCAAGGATCTACCTTGGGGAAAATGGAGAAGATCTTATTGAGCTTACTGGAGAAGATTACATAATGACGGCAGTAGGAGACAATATTGATCCTATCGGGACTCATTCACCATCAGATCAAGTCACAGACTGCGCTATGGCGATAAGTAACCTTGACTTTCCAACAAATGAAGTTTATTGGATTCTGGGTGAAATTTTTCTGAGGAAATTGGATGTCGTATTTGATCTTGATAATAAACGTATAGGTTTAGTGACTCGAAATGCTTTCACTTAATAAATTTGGTTTCATTTTACATTTTTTGTGTCTTGTAATATATCAGCTGCACTTTCCATAACTCATTCTATACATGATTGATGTTAAAATTCAATGATTCAATGAGAGGGGAAAAAATAAACTTCAAAGTCAAACTAAAAGCATTTTAGTCATGTGTGTGGATGAGTTGATACTGAGACTGTGTGATGAGACCTATAGAAAAGAAAACTCCAAAATTCTTCAAAGATAAGGCTCGATAAATTTTCTTTTGTTTTGGCTTTCTTTATCTCATGGAAAACGTAACAGAATGCTTTAAATAGAACTCTCTATCGATTTCAATAGATACAAAAAGTTATTCTCTTGATATATTGCTTAGAATGATAGGCCAAGAAGATGATAGATCTTTATAGACAAAAGATTGAGTAAGTTGCTTAATCCTTCTGTTCCTAAATTAGGATACCGTTAATATATCAGTGAAATCTCACCGATGAAATTCGTTTTGATACGAATTGGAGCATCACACGCCTTAAGCTTTTAAGACACTCTCACTATTACTGCTAAATGACTCCTTGCGGACTGAAATAGATGACCGAGAATGTTCTAAAGGTGGCAAAGAGCCATTTCTCATTGTTTCCCTGTTTGAATGTTTATGATCCAGACTGTTCCTTTCCGAACCGAATCCTTTTAAGCTTGCCTTTCTCGAAAGAACAACTTCCTTTGCAGGCTTGTTTTGTTTCTCTGATTCACTTGTTCCGAACGCCCTTTGAAGCTTTTGCTCATTCATCTTAGAAAAAGAGCTTTGATATATACTAATGAACTATTAATTACTTTCTTTTCCTTGAGAAAATTTGTGAAAAGGTCCTCTGCGTCTTTCTTTCCAAATGCATATCGAAACACTTTTTTTAAGGTTTCTTTGGACCTCTCGTCCAGATGTCTGGGTAAATTTGTCCTGAAAAGTCTTGCAATTTCTCCTTTCTTTAAAGCATCCAATCTTTTTATCAATTCTGTCGCATGATCTACAAATATTTGAGATTGATCTCTATTATCCATTGAAGCGTCTTTAGCTCTCAGAGTAGAAGCTCCTTCATACTCCCTATAAGAGATTCTGTTCTCGATTTCTGCAGGGTCGACGAGATCCACCTCTTCTTCTTTTACTAATCTTTCTTTGAGTTTGTGGGGAGAACGCATCGTAATGAATCTCTTTGCTTTAATTTCTTTCTTTTTGATCAACTTCATTCTCTCTTTGACCTAAGGTGATATCATACGATCTAAAAAAGTTTGTAGGGCTGCTATATACATCATTTATCAAATCTTTCAGATCTCTATTCATTGCATATAGCTGAGAACGATCGATACCTTGGCTAAGGTTAATATTGGGAAGTCGGAATGATGCTCCTTCATGGTTTATTAGATCTTCAAAAGTTTCTAAAGCGCTCGGCATTCCGTTTTCTTTGCACAGCTTTTCCCACTCATTTATTAATTTTGCATACTAAATCAAATAATTCTTTGAATGCTGATCACAAAAGCAAATTTTACCTGAATCATGTAAGAAGCCGTCTCTTTTTCAAGGAAACTGGGCAAGTTGCCCTCATTGATATCTTCGCGGATATTCCACGCTGAGATGATCACTGAGATATAATCGACAAAGTTATTCTGGTCCCTGTGACAGGTATAATGAATCAGCAACGACAAAGAAATGATATTTGATGTTCATACATAATGTTCGATTCGGAATGGAGCACTTGATGGTACAACTCTTTGATTTGCAACTTATAATATGCTTTCAATTGCTTCATATTTCTGAGCTCAAGTTCCTGTTGGGTGATCATCTCGCAGTTTTTTTGAATCTTTGATTCTCGTGCTTCGATTTTTTCATTGTATTCAGCCTCCTGCTTTTTCTTGTCAGACCTTATTTTCTAAGCATAATTGATTGGAAACGAAATTCTGATAATGCTCTTCATTTGGAAGTAAAATACCTGAAGTTTCATGTACTCTTCTAAATTACTTTTTTCAGCTGCCTTCCTTCTACCATCTTTCCCTTGTCCCTTTTCGTACTTCTCATTAGTAATGTCTTTTTCTAGTTGATCATATTTCCTTAATACTTCTTCTTTCTATTGATTGATTTAGATTTTTTTGGTTCTTAGTCCATTTTCAAGGGGGTAGCATACCTCAGCAACTATCTTCTTAATGTCACCTCGAATATCATAGTTTTCTTGGTTGATTCCCGCAACCTTTTCTCGCATGTTCTTAGTTTCAACTTCACATTCCTGGAATTTCTTGAGAAGAGCTGCCTCAGTAACTTTATAGTCTCGCAATAGACTTGGAGCTCCTTTCTCGTCCTCATCATTTTTGCTCTCATTTTCGAATGCTGTGGCTTTATCATGATCGATCTTCTTTTTTAGAAGATAATTAATCAAGGCATCCATATTGGATTTGTCGCTGACTGACATGATTCCTTTTAGTGCTTGAAAATTATGCAAATTCTGCTGTGCAAGTTT
>ENA-UOTZ01000623-UOTZ01000623.1-compost-metagenome-genome-assembly--contig:-NODE-623-length-29451-cov-15.792299_pt1 | contig 29451 bp, 31 predicted proteins | sample MGYA00238144_ERZ746983 | MGnify/ENA primary metagenome ERZ746983 (study PRJEB28759, sample SAMN06268863) | compost metagenome | isolation source: single cell | place: USA: California, Emeryville, Joint... | reverse complement strand
GGGCATAAGAACTTATAAAAACATCAGGGTTGATAGAAAATTACACTGTTCCTCCTCCGAAAAAATAAATAGTTGCAATATAACACTCGTTTCAAATTATCGAACGAAGAATTTCAGGATTAGCTGATCAAAATTATTAAAAGAGAGCAGGAGTTTACTTCACAAATGAGAGCCGATGAACTCGATATGCACACGAAGGGCCATCCACTGCATGAAGGGAAGACCACTACTAAGAACAAACATCTTTTGACCATGAACAAACTAAGAAAGCGAGTAGAATTTTCCTTTTGAGGCTCCTGGCTGTTACACTAATCTTTCTCCAGGAAGAGGAATGGGATAACAGGTTCTACCTACAGAATATACCAAAATATCACTTTACAGATGACAGATTCTGCGAATGTACGCCCCCATCTCCTTGCTTGTGCTAAATAAATGTTCTAATAGCGTACAGACAGCAAGTTAACACCCAATTCAGAGTGAAAAAGATATCGAATAAGTAAAACAGTGGCGGATTTCTGTCCTCATTGGCATTAGGAAAAAAGGAGTCAAATCAAGTGAGCAGGAGACTTACCAGAAATTGAAGAATGAGCTGATGCAGCAGCAAGAATTCCTCGATGGAGCTCCAGGTAGCTGATCATAGCATTGTACGTTCCTCTAATGTGCTGTTAAAGCAGATAATTATTACAATCGCGATATCAGAAGCCGTGGTGCAGGAACTAAACGATCTCCATCGGCGCTGAAGAGAGTGCAGAGCAATTATGAAACTCCTCAAGAGATGTTGGAAGCGGAGAGGAGAGATTATGAAGAGCACATCGTGCATATGTGGGAGCAATTGAAATTGCCTCAGTTCCATCGGTAAGTAAATGCAAATGCATGGAAGTTAACGAGTTTTTCCATTGAAAAAAAGAGATGTTTATACTCAAGTGATCACCGGAGGCAACTCAAGGCAAGTCATTGATATATTAAAAAAAGAAATCGATGCGCTACAGACGAATCGGGCGACAATCCAAGCGACTTTGAGGGCTATTCTGGCCAGAGAGAACTGTCTGAAGGCGCTGAGTGAGCTGATTACTACGATGATGGATGTGGAAGACTCGCCGTCTGAAAGGAGATCTGCGCAACCTCAAAACTTCGTCACGAAGGTGATTTAATGACCCTTGATGCATCTAACAGCTCTAATTTGGATGTAATAGGCATCAGAGCTGTTGACTCATTTGAGAATACTCTCGCTTAATGTCGTTGAATGCATTCAGAGATGGCGTGAGAATATCCAGAGCATTTATTATTCTGTTAGAGGGATTATTGGCACAGGGAAAACCGTCATGGTTCCCTTCCTCTACAACGATTTGAACTACCTCTTGAAAGTAGCGGTTTCTCAACGTGCAGCACCTAACCCGTATGCTTTTAGATGAAAGTTGACACCAAGAACCTGGCTTATACCCCTTTGGCCCGCTACTTCAATTTCTCTACAAAATCCGATCCGTTTTTAATCTACCCGTCTCAAGGCATCGAGAGCCAGCGGGAAGGAAAACAAGTGCTTTACATTTCGAAAAACCTCGTTGAAAGAGTTCGAAATTGGTACTTATACCTCTCCGCTTCAAGCAATTAATGCATGCGAATCTAGTGAGATCGTCATTATCGAAGAGAGCTCGCGCACCAAGCGATCCGCTGAGAAAAAAGGAAACGCTGAATACGTCGCCAGACCGTATGATGATCTCTATGGTGAGAGTTTCGTTTAACTTTTTCGTAGGAAAAGCACACAAAGCAAAGGAATGCAAAAACCCCAAAGATTTGTCTCTCCGACTGCAAAAGAGAAAGAAGAGCTTGTCAAACTGCGCAGATATATTTACTCAGCGAAAGGCCTTCGGAAATCACCCTCAAGCCTCGGCTCCACATCCAAACGGGCCAATGCACAGGTCCTTCATGAGGCGAGTAGTTCTGATCACAATGGACCTAATGACCGTCCAGAAAGCCCGATTTTTGGGAATGATGTGATCAATATGCTCGGCAATAAAGAGTCATTGGCAGTGGATCAATTTGACAGCAGAATGATCGCTAGTAAGGAACTAGAAGAACAAAAGCAGCCCAAAGCGCCCTCCAACCGACCTCTTACCCAAGATAAAACTTTTCGTGGTTCAGCCCAGGAACTAAAACTGCGAGAACCGAAGGTATTGCCGCTTGATGCTAGCGAAGACGACTTGCCTGAAGTGCTCGAGAACTTCTTCGCAAAGGCCGATCCGAACCTGCAGCGATCGCTCATTGAAAACGTCCAGGACGTTATTGATGAATGCAGTGCTGGGCAAGACCCAAGGTGGTTCTACTTGGTCGATGGAGACAAGAAAAACGAGCCGATTGGCTTTGCTGCGATAAATATCAGTAATTCTGTTTTTACTTCACGAAGACTGCAGATTGTTTACTTTGCGACCACCAATGCGAAATACTACGACGAGTGCTTGAAGGAGTTACTGCGATATCTATGGAAACAGGATAGCTGCTCTGATATCTGGCTCGGGCTGTATCATATCACCCAACCCAATGGCAATTTGGCCGTTGATAAAGTTGTTGAAGAGGTGCTTAAAGCGAATGGGTTCCGCTGGAAGAGGGTAACAAACGATCCGAGCAGTGAGAAAAGGAAAACTGAATATGCGCTTAAGCGACCTGATGATGCCATCACTGAACTTAAGTAAGCACAATTCGAGTTATCTTCCATGTACTAATGGGGGCTTTAGGACAATTGAGCAAATAGCGATAGATACGTCAGTTATACTGTCAGGTTATGCGATGAGCACTGGAAAAGAGGTCAAAGGTGAGGATTTTATGCTTGAGATAATCGATTAATTATTCATTTCAAAACCAAATTAGATGCTTTTGATAACAGATATGCGGTTATTTCTACTCTATTACACCACTGCGAGCAGCGATTGTCCAAATTCGCTGAAACTGACAATAGAAAGATCCAGCAGTATCTCAAGTTAATTTCACAGGCGCAGGCCAGCAATCCTGATGTACGACTTTATTACTTAAACTTTATTCATGAAATTATGAAATTATGCTAGGGCTGGCTTGAGTATGGAACAGTTCATGGAAAAACGGAGTCGTTTGAAGAGTTGAAGCGATTTATCATGGAGAAACTGCACTCAGATAGCTTCTTCCCAACCCCTGACTCCAAAATCGTCAGCCATAAGGTAATTTCAAAAATTTTTTCACCAGTCAGTCCTTACGTGTATGTATGAATAGTTTTCTTGCTCCTTAATGTCGGTTATCTACCGCTGGAAATCGTATAGCAAAGGCGTCCTTCCTCTTGAAAAGAAGAACGTCTCATACATGAGAATCAATTATAAGGTACCTTTCCACCACAAATGATCGCTTTCAATTGAGATATCTAGAACTCAGACATTATCGAAGTCTATTCCAAAAAGACCAACGCGAAAGTGCTGCTGATCCCCACTGATGACCCCGATGTCAACGTTTTCCTCATTGACTGCGAAGAAACAATCAAAAAAACCGAAACTGGCAGAGAGGCAATCGAAGACACAGTCACAACCATATTCCACGTAAATTTCTTCTTCGAGACCCCTTTACTAACTACTCCCTTTCAGAATCTTGAAAAAGATCAGCGCCCCGTTGAGTATGATATATGGATCCCGGCTTTCCAGTGTGCTGCCTACAACCAAGACCTCCCTGAGGTCACCACATGCTTCAAACCTGAATATAAAGTCGCTACGGTAATTCATCAAACTATTGGACTATTCTCATGCAATTTCTCATAGGGAGTGACGAGTTACTCTATCAAAGTGGGAGTTAACTCTCTCGGAGAAGGAACCCTCAGGATTAAGCCAGCAGAGGACGCTAAAATTTTAAAAGGCAGCTTTATTTTCGGTAATGAACATGTTATATCGACTGGCTTTAACCTAAAATCAATAGGATTGATGCACAATAATTTAGATATCCCTATATTCGCGACTCTTGTCAAAGAGAGCCATTTCATCACTGCATAGAAAAGACTTATTGATAATAATATCTATGAGATTGTAGTAATGCTTTGCTCGCTCTCTATGAGGTCGTCTTTTACGCTTTTTACTGTGAAACAACGAAATCTCAGTGATTCATTCATATCATTTTTTATTTGAATTTTTGGCTGCCGATTTGAAAAATTAATGGTAGGTTTACAAACATCACACCAAAAACATTTTGAATGAGTTAAGCGCAACAGAGACAGCTATGATCATGAGATAGATTCATAAAATGTATATGATTCAAGCTATTAATCCTTCTTTGGGTGGTCCTTGGTAATGCTGAATTTCTAAAGGAAAGAAAGGCTTAATGAGTGGATAGGCTAGAGAGACTTACATGGAGGACGAAGTAAAGGACAGAAAGCCATGCAACAACCCCGCAGAAGATGTAGATCTCGAGGAAAGCTGAGCTGCTCTTAATGACTTGGATGACAGCTGGCTTGCTGGTGTAGTATTTTGGTTGGGAGTAGGTGAAATGGTTTTTATTCACAGTCTTATTCGTTGTTTGGAGCACCTAAAGAGCCATTAACTATTGAATTCTCGAGAGAAAAAGCTTTTACGTTGTAAAGTTCCTTTGAAAAATCTGATTCTCTGTTGATTAAAGTGAAGAATCTTGGGCGGCCTCTGAAGAACTCGATCAAGGCGTTGAGATACTCACCGTCGATGGAGTCTCTGTCGAAAATTTGGGTGCTCTAGCAGCGTTTTCGTTGAAATTTTCAATGAGAAATGATGGAATTACGGTTGTGATGTTGTAGATGGTGTTGGTAAGGAATTCAGTAAGGAAGAGGAGGTTGGTCGTCAAAAGCGACTCATCGAATGTCCTATAGCAAGTTAGCAGAATAAATTATCATCTACAAGCCGGAGGGAGGTGTTACTTGTGATTTAAAGTGCCATATTCTCTTTCGAGCTCGGTATTCTCACATGAGAACTTGAGGACTGGGAATCTCTGGCCTGAATCGCATATTAACTCAGTTTCTACGAGCGCATAGAAAAGTTACTGAACATAGTCTCAGGGGTGCTAATGATTTTGATCTCTTTCTTAAATGCGCTTGAGGTCTGGTTCAATTTCTATTGAAAGAAGCCCAAAACGCATGAATATTCACGCAAACTTGAGATAATCAGTTACCTGGAAGATTTGATAAGAATTTTCAGTTGTAAGCACTTCAGTGTTGAGAAGATGAAGCTTCAAGTCTTGAGTCGAAGCGATCGAGTTCAAGAAGATAGCATATTCGATCTTGCTAACAATTTTCGCGTTTTCAGCTCTATTCAACCAAAGCTGCAATCCTTCGTATTTGAAATTCGAGGCAGTTGTCAAGTAGAACAAGACGTTGTATCTACAAATCAAAGCTAATCGTAATGAAACTCGGGGGAATAAATACTTGACTTTAGGGTTTTGGCTGAGGAGCTTTGAGAGATGCTTGGCAATATAAGTCAGTCCAACAGCACCTGAAGCGTGTTGATTGAATCCGAGGTTCAGATCAGGGACCAATGAGAAACTGTCGCAGCTGGCAACGAGGAGGATGAGCGGGTTAGTCGAAGCACTGAACTTGGCTGGAGGAACCGATTCATCAAGGATGAACTTTACATTAGTATCAAGTCACTCAGTAGCTCAGACTAATGTAATATTACATTGAAATCTTCAAGCTGCAAGGTGTTCAAGAGGGCAGGCTCCTCTGACTTTAAGATAAAGTGGAGCTTGCTCTCATCCGACAAGAGCCTTTTCGCAGGAGAATTTTTAGAAAAAAATAGGATTTGGCTAAGTTCGATTACTTTCTCTGCGTCGCCGCGTGCAATTTTTCATATACTGTTGCTGCTGTATGCGAGCTTTTCGCGAAGTAAACTGGGATTTCGACTTTACGAGACACTGATGGAAGAGACCCGTTAAATTACCCAAAAATAGAGGATATTGCTACCTAAAACCTTCGAAACTGTGTTCCAAATACCCTGTTCCTTAGCTTCAGGCAGTTCGGCCTCTGGCAGCACGATAAGAAGCCCTGAAGCTCTTTTCTGCAAGATGGCAGGCAGGTTATCATCAGTTATTTCTGCGAAATTAATCACGCCGAGCTTTCTTAACAAGTCGCCTGAAACGGTGAAGTTAGATAGGAAGCTTCAATGGACTCACCAGAGAAATGAGAGGCGACGAGGTTGAATGAAGCGACCTTGGAGCCGAAGACTTGGTTATTTTCTTCGTAGCCGATCAATCTGTAGACTTCGAGTTCTTGAAGGGCGAGGGTAAGCTGCATGAGGGTGAGTAAAATCGCAATCTGCATTGCGGTACGACCGCCTTTGCCGGCGGTGTTTCTAAAGAATTGCACCATGCTTATCTGTTGTTTTTCGTAAAGATACTTCCTATTAAAGCTTTAAAGAAATTCTATTTTGAACCTTGAATAGAACACGTCGACTAATAAGATACAAAATTGCACTTGGATCAATGCAAAGGCAGCTAATAGAATATAATTAACGTACAGCTGACTCGAACTGTATGAGCAAAAAGCTCGTTGTTGTTTCTACTGGTCAAGCAGTAAGAGTTTGTCAAATTTGAAAAATTTTCATGCTGAGCGTTGTGGTTTGAATTTATGCTTCAAATACAGTCGTTAAGTGTGAGGAAATTAATTATTTTCTCTCGCGAAGGGCTTAGCAAATAGCCTTATCTAATAAGTTTGCAGTGAAAGCGAAATGCGAGGAAAAACTGATATACTCTATGTGTTGAAGCCGTTACAGTGTAGCTAGCCTTCTTTCCGAAATGAATTATTTGTCTTGCTGAGTCCTACGAAGAAGATGCTTGAGTATCTGCAAGAGAAAGAGTTATTAGTGATTTTGTTGCGAATTTCTGATAAAACTGAAACCCGCAGCCATGCATTTATCATCTGCCCCTTAAATGACTGATCCAAATGCGTGAATGTGATAGAAACGCAAAATTGTTGCGTTAGATGAAAACATTGTAATTTATAAAATAAAAAAATGATATTTTTTTGCCTATTGCTCTCAAATCTTCAAGACTAAAGCTCGCATTCTTCATGAAAGATTTTTTGTTCTGGAATTATTTCCATTGCTGTATTAACTGATATATTATCTTACCACCCTCACTTAATGAAACTATAAATAAATTTTCTCGTTTGCTCGTTAGCGACAGCCTTGAATAACTTAATGTCAGATTTACTCCCTCAGAAGCTCAAAGGCTTTTCGATGAGAAGAGTTTTTTTCAAGGAGTCTAACGCGAACCCCTGCGAATCGTTTTTTTGAAAGCATTGCTTAAACGCAAAAAATCATATCGATAAAAATCAAATTACAAATAACTTGTTGATATTGTTTAAGGCCTAAACACTCTTAAACAGCAAGCAGAGTATTATATCAGCAAGCTTAACCAATGAAAAAATCATCATTTAGCTCAATGACCATCGACTTTGGCACTGCGAAGGTGAAACTCAAGGATCAGATCGGAGCAGGCATTATTTCAGCTGTATATACCACAAATGACCCAAAATACGTCGTTAAAATTATCAATACTTCCGAGCAAAAGGGCTACACCTCTTATCAGAATGAGAAATACGCGTTTCAGACGATCGGACGCCATGAAAATATTATTTATTGCTCGGATTTTAAGGATAATCTCACTGTCAAGCAAGTCACTTATGGTTGTTTGCTTCTGGAGCACTGTTCGTTAGGGTCGATCACCGGCATGCTTAGTGCAAAGAAATTAGTGCTGTCTGAAGCGAAAATTTTGCAAATATTGCACGATGTTGTGGTTGCATTGAATAAATTGCATAGCTGCCGTCCAGCAATCGCGCATCAGGACCTTCGGGCTGAGAATGTGCTGCTTGCAGAAAATGGAAGCTTCAAAATCTGCGATTTTGGCAGTATCAGTATCAATCAGTACAATGATATCAACAGCGAAAACAGATACGATATCGCGGAGGAAATAGAAATCAATACAGTTCTGCAGTGCCGCGCTCCTGAGCAATCAGATCTCTACTCCGGCTATCCAGTTAACGAGAAAGTTGATATCTGGGCGCTTGGCGTTTTGTTATTTTTCCTTTGTTTCAACCAACAGCCTTTTGAGACGAAACTCGCGGCGCTTAACTGCAAATACACGATTCCCAAAGAATCAAAGTTCTCTGAGTCGCTGCTGAGCCTGTTTCCGAAACTCTTCGTTCTGGACCCCAGGAAGCGGCCGGGGACTAGCGAAGTGCTGGCTTATTTGCAAGAAATATCAAACAAAGGGTTGAGCCCGGGATTAAATATATCAGAGGTGCAGAAGGTGGTTCCTATGCAACAAATTGGAAAGGCCAGCTCCATGGGAGTGACTAGCTCTATGGCGGTTGAGAAGACGACTGATAGTCCATCCTATCGTTCTCCACTTTTGGAAAGCTCTTCGAAGGCCGCAAAAAGCAATGGGAGCGTCCAGGCTCGACGGAAAGCAAGTGACAGCCTCCTTTTCAAGTCCAGCGCCGACACTATGAAAGAAATCAAGCCGACTTTTATGGATAAAGTAAGCAAGTTTGTTAAACTTAAAATCGCGAAGACAGAAGGCTGGATTGTGTCTGCGTTGGAAGAGAATGAGGACGGCCCGAACCAGAAGTACGTGCGGTATCTAATTATTTTAAGCTGGAACAAACGCGACAAAATCTCACAGTTCTACAAGATGCTTCATCAAAGAATTCAGAAACATTCAGAAAGCACTATCATCGCATTGAAGGCACTTATTGTGCTGCATAATTATTTTAAAAAAGGCCCGCCTGACGTGCTCTCACCTCAACTTAACAGCGAGAACGGCCCGATGGCGATCCTGAAATCCTTATATGAGACTTGGACGAAGATAGCTCAGCTGCCTGCCAGCACGACTTCTAAAGACAAGAAACGCAGCGAGTATTCGACTCTGCTTATAATTAACTACACAACGCTTCTCCTTAAGAAAATTAAACTCAACGCCAAGTACTCAGCCACGTTTGAAGGGAATTTCTCACTCAATCCTTTCTTTTCTAACCAACGCGAGAATAACTCCCCTTTGGCTGTCCCAGTCTTCGAAGAGTTGCTAGATTTCTTCGAATCGATAAATAATTTCAGCAAGGGCTTGCTCAAAAACAAATGGCTCTGGAGGATACAATGCAGTCTTATTCTCTCAGTCATTGACGAGGCTTACTGCGTGTTTTGCGTGCTTGTGCACCTGATTTCTACATATAAACAAGCCACGAATTACATCACAGTGCAGGTGGATCGCTCGCTTATCGAGAAGAATATCAGGCGAATAGAGCAGAGGTTCGATGCTAACGTGAAGAATTTGCAGCATTTTATCGCGAATTGCAAATCAGTGATGGAGTCTAATGAGCTACAGAGCATCCTGCCCACGCTGCCGCAAGAGATCGGAGACCACATACAGTCGATACCGATGCTGCAGCCGAATAAAGACAACCAAGAGTTTAATTTGAATCTCTTTTTGAATTCTAACCGAAGCATCCTGGGGATAAAGATCCCGCTGAGCTATGGTCTCGCGGTTTCTGATATAAATATTGATACGATGCTAAGTAATTGAGTTGCCTTTTCGCTTTGTTAATATATTGCTTGTATCTCATAGAAATGGAGGAAACCATGGATTTCAAGTCAAATACCCCACAGCAGAACCAGCAGACGTCTTTTATAAACCAGCAAACGCAGGCGTTAAACCAACAGACACAAGGGCCGAATCTGCAATCGCAGCAGAAGCAGTATTTTGCCGAGATTGAGAGTCCAGGTCCGAAGGAGTTTCTAACCAAGCAGCAGCTGCAGCCGAGCCTTCGAGTGCAGCTAAAGGAGAACCAGGCGTTGATGAAGAAAACTCATACTAAGCATATTTCTCATGGCTCTGATTTCGATAGTGTGTTTCCTAACCTTAGCAACATTTCCACGGCAGTGTCAGGCAAAACCGGCGGGAAAGTCGACCTATTCGAAGGGTTTAATTTCTCAAAAGACCCTTTCCCTACCAAAAGTGCTGCTGTTAACAACGGTAAGAGATCTCGGGTCAAATTGACTCCTCTAATGGTGTTTAATGTTAGAGTTTGATAGTCCAAATGACCAAAAGATGAAAGAAATCCTCAAGATTGACTCGAACTCTGGCGCGCTGTATAAGGAGTTCTCTCATCAATCCATCAACTCGGTCGTGTTTAAAAACTCGGTTGAGGAAAAAACTTCTTCCCCTCAACCGAACGTCAACGCGAATGAGATTTTCTCGCCCACGAAGCCTTCTACCACTCAAACGAAAAACGCGAAGAAGAGCAAGATGGGAGCTTATACGTATTTCGAGAACAACGACGATTTCGTTGAAATCCCTATCGACGACCTCACTGAAATAACTGTAGAAGATCTACCTCAGGTCTCTCTGGAGGATACTCCAACCAAAATTGGAGCGCATCACAAACCTGGAATTCATATTCAAAATAGATCCAATAGCGAGCTCTTTCCTGGTGGGATGCCTATACTTGACTTTGAAGGGAGAAAGAACATTTTATCGTCTTCATTAAATTTAAACGACCTTCGTCGGAAAAACGGAAACGTTCACTCTGGTATAAGCAGTCCGGCAGATGGTACCATCGAGCAAAGGAGCCCAAGTAGATACGAGGTTGCGCAGCAAGGGGAGGAGGGAAAGAATGCTAGAGAGAGACCAAAGAGCAATAACCCTTTCCAGCGCCTTGATCTGAAGAGGTCAGCGCAGTTCGAGGTCCAAGAGCAGAAGAATTTCACAGGAACTGGGTTGAAAAACACCAGCGAGCTTTTCCCTCGAAAACTTCCTGAAACAACTGTTAATCAAGTTAGTAAAGAGGCGAGTAATCCGAAACAAGATAGCAATTTGAACAAGGGTCAGGCGAAACCAACTGAAGCGCATCAGAAGGCTCCTGCGGTGAATTTGCTTGATCTTGATATCGAAGACGTGAAGGAAAACGACAATCCTGCTCCAGTGAGACGGACAAAATCTGGCATGAATGCTGATACTTTGAAGCAATTTATCATTGGAGAAGTTTCAAAAAGTAAGCAGTTTATTCGCAAATCAAGCAGAGTTCTCATAACAACATTGCTTTAGATGTCAACGATTGGATTATTAACTACAATACATTGAAAATAATCAAGAAAATCGGATCAGGCGGCTCCGCAGAGGTTTTCCAAGGTACTTGGCGAGGAACTGATGTCGGTAATGAGATCTTCCCCTTTACATTTCATAAGATTTGCATTCCTATCAGCGATTAAGAAGCTAAACACGACTAGCATTGAGGAAGATCGCAGTAAAGAGTTTGAGCGCGAGATTGCAGCGTTGGTGAAGATGAGACCTCATAATAACCTCGTAGCACTGATGGGAGTCAGTCACCATGAGGATAATCTCTACATTATTACGGAATTCTGTCACGGAGGCACGCTGTTCGAGTGGCTGCATAAGAAGAAAGATTTTCCAATTACCTGGTCGCAAAAAATCAAAATCGCCAAAGACATTGCCAGCGGCATGCTCTATCTTCATACCTGCGAGCCTCCAATCGTCCATCGCGATCTAAAATCACTAAAGTAAATCTATAACTTACCCCGAAAGCTTAATTAAGTCCTTTTTCTCCCTCAAGTTTGCTATTAGACGCGCCTATCGAGAAAAACAGTGACCGGCTTACTGTAAAAATCGCGGATTTTGGCTTGTCTAAAGTGCAGGACGTCTTGGAAGAAAACATGACAGGCCTCATGGGAACATACGTAAGTCCAGCCCTTCCTTCTCTAGCTTCTAATCCTCTATGATTAGCATTGGATGGCGCCTGAAGTATTCGATAATAAAGGCTATACACTTAAAGCTGATGTTTTTTCTTACGGCGTAACTCTTCAAAAACACCTCAGATCTTTCATCATTTCTATCGTATTAGATTGTCCTTTGGGAAATATGTACCCGGCAGACACCTTACAAGGACTTGAACTCACCGGCGGCAATCATGAAACATGTCACAATCGAAAAAGGACGTCCAGACCTCACATTAATCAGCAGCAGTTGCCCACCTGAAGTAAAATCTTCATCACTCGTGACTTGCCCTCTTACATTAATTTCAAATAGTTCATTGATTTAATGATACGGTGTTGGGACCAAGATCCCTCAAAGAGACCAGGCTTCCAAGAAATCTTAGATTTTATAAAGAATTTGAAGGTTTGATTCGATTATTCGTAACGACGCTGGTGTTGTAGCACTATCACAGACGTTAAACTCTTCCTTTCAACAACATGACTTCCTATATATTGTTTAGAAATTTGGAGCAGGTCGCTGTAGTGTATTGCTCCAATTCCCAGATCTATCTACGAGATTTTCTGTCCGATAACTACTCGATATTTCAATCGTAGGGCTATATATTTACTATTTCTATGATAAAAAGCATTTCTACAATTACACCGCACAATAATGTGTTATGCTCAAATTTAATGATCTGAAATTTATCTGGAACTTCCACGCACTACAAACTCTTTGAGCTTCAAAGAGAATCAATGCATATAATAAGACGGTATATATTTGTTTAAATCAACGATGAAATAGGCGTAAAAGAACTTTTTTTCCTTATGCAAAGATTACATAAAGAATTTATGTTTCAATTCAAGAATTGTTGTCTCATTCATCAATATCAAACATCGCAATAATCGAGTACACTGTCCCAAATATCCCAGCGATCGCTCCGATGCCCATAATCGTGTAATTGAAGTACTTCTCTTTATTGGTAATCGTTTTCTCGAAGTATTTGTTATACATGGACGTCGTCAGTATGAAAGAGATATAAGTGTAAACCAGCGATCCAATGAGATTGATAAAGAGCCCAAAGCTTGGAAGCGAGAACGCGATCAAAAAGACGAACACGTTGACGATATTTCTCAATATGTATCTTCGATACTGCATCGGTTGATTCTCAGGTCCAGTCACGAACTTACGGATTGTCGCATAGGTCTCCAGGATCTGAAGAGCTGGGTACATGGCTAGCGGGTAGGTAAAAATGAGAGCAAACGCGTACAGCACTTGAATCGTTAGATAAAACATGCTGTCGATAGGGAGGTTGAAGAAAATGATTTCGATGGTAGACTCTCCGAACGCGATGTATGACAGCGACGAGAAGATTAGATACATGATTGTGAGTGCGAACATCACGGTTCTGAGGATCTTCCCGAAGTCGGAACTCGTTCTCATGCTTGCTCTGATCGGGAAGATCAGCCCGATCCCTTCGAAGGCATAGACTGAGATACCGAATATGTAAGGGAATTTAGAGAAGTTAAAAGTGCCCAGCTCTCCCCAGAATAGCCCACGGACATTTGCGTCAGTGGAGAAGATGTAGATGTCATAGATCATTTGAACGAGGAATCCGAGCATCATGAGTACGTTGGCGAAGAGCGAGGGAATGTAAAAATAATGCATATTGCTTATGAGACTCAGCGGCAGGATGAATGCCAGCGCGAAGAGTACGTAAATAAGAGGCGCATTGCAGAGCCCTTCGACCTGGTAGGAGCAGAAGACGAAGGCGAGGAACTTGCTAACGAACAGCAAGTACCCGATGCAAGCGCTGAACTGCATCAGCAGAATGCAGACCTCTGCGACTATGCGACCCCATCGTCCAAGGACTCTTTGAGCGAGCCCGGGTAGGGAAATACTAACGGCTTTCATATGATCAGCGACCCGGACCGCTTGATCGAGGGTTATATAGTTTATCGCGCCCAGTATGATAGTCGTGAAGATTGATAATCCAAGGCCTGCTTCTTTAAAGCTGTGTGGCATTGCAAGGACGCCGGTACCGATAAACCCTTTGAATAAACTGATGCCGGTAGTTAAGTTGTTTCCTTTCTTTGCGTTCTTGGGCGTGAAGCCAATTAATTCAGGGGCGACTGAGGCTGTTGTGGATTCAGAGGAGTCTCCTGGTATCTCGATCTCGAGTCTTTTCATTTTTTTTGGCGTTCTAAGCATGGTGAAGAATTAGAAGACTATATAAATGGAAGATTGGTACGGTGAGGTAGTAATGTTATTGGAGCTTTCACCAAGATCTACGCTGGCGTTGGGTTCAGCTTCTGTTTGCAATTCGGTGCCAGAGACATCTGTCGCTTGAACGTTAGGTTCACTTTCACTCATTTTTGGTTAATTGTCAAAATTTTAATTTTTTTCAGCTAATTCATGCTGTTTCGTTTGAGCTAAAATCGGGTTGTAACAAACTAACTAAGACTAAAGTTTTTGATATTTTATAGATGTTTGCTGTAGAGAACGCTCCTTTTGAAAACTTCTGGAGAGTAAATTCGATCAAGCTGCTTTTAGAATCCCAGTGGAGCAATATCAGAAACGGTTTTAAGCGTCTTTCTCAGCCAATTGTTCATTAAAATAAAAACGAAGCCGAAATATTTTGAATTAAATTAAGCCAACGCTCTTAAAAACGCGAAATCGAAGCGTTTTTTATGGGCAATTGATCACGACCCTGAAGAATACCTCTTTTTTTTTGAGAAGAACAGCTCGCACTAAACACCTGTTTTTCAAGACAAAATTCATAGATTTTCACATAAAGCTCTACGAGCTAAAACGCGGGCCAATAATCGAAAGAACAAATTTATTCTTCAATGAGCAGCGAATGGTTCACACTCATTCCACTAGTAATTACTATTCAGTCATGCATTCATCTAGTACGGACGGTTACACAGTACTTGGATAATTAATACGTGAATATCTACAAGCATATAAACGCTCTTCTCCTCAACAGCATCCACTCTTCGTTGATCCCTGCTGGCCGCCTGCCTCTTGATCGGGCGCTCTCAATCCAAACTTATCATCTAAAGCTCATGTAAATAACCTGCATTCAACAATATTTACTCTGCTCCTTTTGGTTAGGCAGCTCCTCCAGCGCTTGTTGAGTCGTCATTTGCATTGAAGGTTCAGCGCCAGTCAGCAATACGGCAATGCGCTTAAAAAGTTCAGCGATGCTCTGTCCGGTCTTAGCCGACGTCTCGAAAAAAAGAAGTTCGTGCTCTTGAGCTTTTTCCTCGCCTTCCGCAGTGCTCACAGCTCTTATAAATCGCATTATAATCCAGCAATTTTTTAAAGAAAACGCTACCTTTTCTCTTCTATGTCAGCCTTGTTCCCTAAAAGGCAGATAATCACATCGTTTCCTCTCTCTTCCCGAACATATTCAACCCAGCGATTGACATTTTCAAAGGAAGTCCTCGCTGTTATAAAAGTTATTCGTTGGTAGGGCCAATCTCATTTACATGTGATATCATAGACGATAATCGCAACCGAAGAATCTCGAATGTAGGACGGGATCAAGCTCCTGAACCGCTCCTGACCAGCTGTGTCCCAAAGCTGCAATCGCACTGTTTTTTCATCATAGTAGAGCGTCTTCGCAATGAAATCAATGCCTATGGTGGGCTAAAAGGATTCAAATTTTCAAAAATGATTGGGTTTTACTTTGTCATTGCCGTCGAATTTGTCATGCACGAATCTGTTTATAATAGAGGTCTTTCCTACAGACTGATCGCCCAGAAACACGAGCTTGTATTTTGAAAGAGCACCGATTTTGCCTTCTGCCATGATATTTTGAGACCTTATGTCCTGAAAAAATTTTAAATAAATATTTTACGGTATCTGATAAAACCATTCAGAGGCAATCGTCTTGACTATTAACGATGGCAATTATGAGCATCTCAACCGTTAGCGGAGACAATGAAGCGATAAGAAGATTATACCATTTAATATTACAACAAAACAGTCACATTTGAGAAAAAACTTCAGTATACAAGCAGTTCAAAGTTTTCGACACAGTTTAAATTCTATAATACAAGCGCCTGGATTAACAACATCGATTTTATGGGGGTAGTCGATAGAAAAGCATTTTATTTCGTTACTGTTGGTTCCTCCTCCTCTTTGAAATTAATTTCATTAGCTTGTTTCGTCATGAAAGAAGTACTTTTTATTAGTTTCCTATCACCAGTATACGTTAGCGTAGGCAATTGGTCATCTTTTAAGATTGGAGCCTTATATGTAGAAACATCGTTCGGATCGAAGCTGGGATGAAAACTTCTCATCTCAGCGTAGATAAGCTTTCTGTAGTCATCGATGTCTTTGGCTTTCTCTTCATATCTACAATCAAACTTGCTCTCACACACAATTTCAAACTCCTTTTCGCGAATATCTGCAAAATAAGGATGGTCCAAGATCTCCTCGCAAGACGGTCGTTTGCCCTAGGAATAAAATTAACTACAAGAACAATGCTTCACTAGTACTGGATTAAATTTGAAAATTTTCTTTAAGAGGTCTATCGCTTCTGCTGAAGCCCCCTTGAATAATGCCTCGAGATCCATTGGTTCGCACTGAGGTTGCTTTTTCATGTAATTCCGTGCGGATTCGTGGGAAATTTTTTCAATGTCTTCATCCGAGGGCTTCCCCAAGAACTCCATGAGCAAAGCAAGCTGAGGTATACAATTGATGCTTTAATTCTCTGTGCTTGATATACTTGATTTAAATAATTCTTCCCTGGAAGAAGAGGCTTCCGTAAGAGCAACTCTGCGAAAATGCACCCTATCCCCCTTTAAGCATGAGTGATTAGGTAAAATACGTGAGATCAACCAATTTACCAGATATCAATAGCTTTGGAATAGTGCTCCCAAGAAAGCAAAAGCTCAGGTGCTCGATACCATCTCGTTCCAACGTACTCAGTCATCGCTGTCTTAATAAACAAATGTGAAATCCCAACGAATGGATAGCTATTGCATACTACTACGTTTTCTTGAAGCTCAATAGCTCTCGCCATTCCAAAATCACAGATCTAGTAAAAATCATCAGACTGTTCAAAAGAAAGAGTTGAAGACCTTGATAGAGCAGTCGGTTGAAATGAGTATATTGCCTGGTTTAAGGTCCCGATGGATTATATTGGCTGAATGAAAGTACTCAAGTTCAAAGAATAAAACATCTTGCTCGGTCAATGATTCGCATTACTTTAGTAGCGCAGACGATTTGATACATAAAAAACTGAATATGATCGGCTGAGAGTTCTTGCTTTGAGTTAATCACCTCCTCCAAATCCGATTCCATGAATTCGGTTACGAGATACACATCTCTGAACTGCTCGTAAGGAAGCGGATTGATAATATCGCTTAATTTCAATATATTCGGGTGATTTAGGTGCCTCATCATTTTAATTTCTCTTGTAAGTCTTTTGGTTATGGTCAAATGCTCGAATGGCTGTAATATCAACACTATCTAACAAACTGGGAGAAATACGATTACCTTCATCATCTTCTTAATTGCCACCATCTTTCCCGAGCCTGCATGTTCGGCTTTGCATACGACTCCATAAGTGCCTTGCCCTGAGTAATTAAATAGAGTGAATGTGTCTATTTCTCGGTTTTACCAATGCTATGTTTCGCAAGATAACGTTTATCTAGGTCAAAGCGATGGCCAATGACTAAAAAAGAATCGAAATTCGCATCTTCGTTTTGAGGCTGACTAGTTTTTTTCTCGGCAGGTTCCATTTATTTTTTATTTCAGATTAATAATATTTCAAAGATTTTTCAACTATGAATAAATTTACTCAAATTGTGTAAGTAACAATTCAATTATAGAGTAATGACAACAGTTTCTAAGGTGATTGTAAGCGAATATGATCCTTTAAATGGACTTTAATCATTAGGAAGGATAGGTCGATTCTGTCAGTATAGTGATAAACCTCAATTGTATTTATTATCATAGTTATTATCGTAGTCTGAGTGGGGTGGGGGCTAAAGGAACGGCTTTTCGTAATTTTCTGCCGACCTCTTTGATTTTCCTTTCTACCCGAGTGAACGAAGCATCAGTGTTAGTCCAGGTTTGAATGGTGGACTCGAAGCGATCTGAGAGGAGTTCGGCTTTCTTGTCTGCAAGTTTTAGAATCATTAGCACACCAAGCACTATACCGATAACATAAATCAACAAAAATTTCCTCTGAAAATTACTTTCATATGTTGACGGCTCTTCGCCTCTAGGCAGTTTCTTTTGAAATATGTCACGAGCCTTCAGCTTGCTAATTTCGATGTTTTTCGTCAACAGAAGATCAGGTTTTGAAGAAATTTTATCTGTCGTTGACTGGCTAGGTGTTTCTTGAACTGTTTTCCAAGAAAGAAGATAATTGTTAAGGAAGGATGGATAGGAGACAGGTGCTGAGAGATAGAATTTTCCTAAAAATGAATCACAGTTGAGACAGGAAATTTCTTGATAGGCGCAATAAAGATCGAAGTCATCGACCGATAGCATGGCTTGGTTGTTTAATTTAACGTTTGTGACCTGAACAAAAGGGAGCAAATCTGAATCAGGTATACTGAGGTTTGAAAGGCTGAAACTCGATGAAATTATTGTAGAGCATTGCTTGCAATGGAATAGCGTTAAAGGCTTGGGAATGTCGGTTTTTTCTTCCATTTGAAAGGGAAAAAAATCGAAAGTTATGAGTATTATTATTTTGACTTCTGTAAAGATTTACCTATAAAGTAAAATAAAGTGTATCGTATCTAGGCTACATTGGAGCTAGCTTACTTACTTAAAGTATCTAACTATCTGTTTGCATTTAATTTCAGATTTTTAATAAAAGCATATCTGAAAAAAAAATTTCAGTACATACCCTGCAAGGAAGATTAAGCAATTTGCTTTGAGAATTCATGATCGCCAACCAATTGCCTGTATGGTAGGAAAGTAAAAGTAAAAACAAACGAGAAGAGTTTAATGATTTCATGGATTTGATAATAGATTCTGCTGGTCTGGCCAGCAGGTATTTATCTGAGTAGATATATAGTTCTTTATCTGAGTAGATATATAGTTCTATAAAGTCTATGTCTACAACAAACAAAGACTGTTATTGTTTCATCATTCTGCATGCTGCAATTGTTATTAAGAGCACGAAAAATTCAAATTTTATGCGCCAATATTTGATTCGTTTAGATCGTATTGGTTAACTTCATGGCACTAAATCAAATTAAATTTCAGCAAGAAGGTTAGCAATCCAAACTGGATAAGCGCGTGATGAACCTCCAGACGACTCAAGACTATACAAAATTCGCCAAAGATATTAACGCAGTTTTTGGACACGACACTTTCCCGCAAGGTAATCTATACTAATCGCGAATAGAATCATGAAACTATTTGTCCAGATAGAATCCCAAGCACTTTAGGAAAAAAGCCTCAATGGGAAACTCCTTCACTCTCATATATCACCATGGCGCTCAATAAACAAGCGAATGCAGAAAAAATACGCGAAGAGCAAGCTCTTTGGAGCCAGATGTTGTACAATTACGAAAAAAAGAAATTAAACGAGCAAATAGCGCAAGAAACAAACATTCAAACGACTATGTTAGCAAGCAATCCTGTTTCAACTGTTTCAAGGATGTTGGATTTTTCTAACGGTAACTTGATTTCCTGTGAGAAAACGTAATCTCCTCGTAGTTTCGAGTCATTTGACGTCAGATATGCAGAATACTCAAGACTCCCTTACTCCCGCTAAGAAAGTCTATACTCCTTTGAGGCTGACTCTGAAGAGCTAGCCACCATCACAAAAAAAACGTAGAAACAGCAAAGTAAAAAAACCCACAAAAAATTCGCATTAAACAACTTCAATTCAGAGGGAGCCAAGAACGCCGAAGACGATTAAGAAGATTAACTTACCTAAAGGAGGATCTGTCAAGAAAGAGGCCGTTTCTGTTAGTAAAATAACGCCGGTGAAAATGGGCAGCGTGAATAAATCAATGGAAGTCGAATCTTAGAGTCAGAATTACCTTCATTTTTTTCAAAGTTTTAGTGGTTTATTTATTTTTCAATGCAATTCTATACAATTTAACTATAGCAGATTTCTGCAATTTTTTCTATGATTTCAAACTCAGCCTTATCTTCCGCCTGGTTTGTTAAAATGAATGCTCGTTCGCGAATAGATGCTTCGGTTTTGTTAATAAAATTCTCAAAAAAACAAGAGAATAATAAGAAACGCAATAGCCACAGCTGCTCTAACCGTGAATAACAATTATAAACTTTATAGCGAAAATCTCAGAATTAATCTATGACGCATACAAATGTCCCTTTAGTTTTCTATCGAAAAACCCACGCCTACTTCTTCCTCTCAGCTTCGTCGCTAACTATCCTCTCAAGCTCACTTAGCGACGCCACACTGTCCAAATTCATCATCGTTTTTACCTTCGAAATAATCAGATCCATGTGATTATACTCCCTTATCAAATTCTTTATCGTATTAGGTATCTCAGCAGTTGATTTCGTCCCGAGATAGTCGTTTATCGCCCTCAGGATCTGCCCAGCCTCTCGGTCTTTCTCACTGTAAGCATCCCCTTTCTGTTTCTTTAGGTTCATGTACTCTTCCATTATCTTTTTAATGAATTTCCAGCTTTCCTTCAGCGAAGGTTTCCCATTGAAATACCCCAGTGGAGCGCATTGAGTGACCATATCAGTGACTGCTGTATTGAATTTTGCTGAGGTTTTCTGAGAGGATATCAGGTCACAGACTCTCGCTACGACCTCGGCTGAGCTGCCGACATCCAGCTCGGCTTTTAGCTCATAAACGATTTTTTTATAGTTTTCCAACTCCGGCGAACGGCGCGTCTCTCTGCTATTGTTCCTTTCCTCCTGCAACTCGTATTCCAAGCTCCTCAGCTTCATCTCAGTCTCCTTGTGTTGTCTGGCCGTCGGACGCGCTCTCAGCTCGAGTTTAAGATTTTCGATCTCGAAATTCAGGTCCTTGATGATATCCTTATACTTCTGTATTTTATGCGAGTAATTCCTTGAGGTCTCCAGGAGAGTGAGGTTGACCCTCTCATCGACTGTGCTCCGAATCGTTTCCTCAGCTCTCTGTTCCATTTTTTGCAGTTTCTTCTCCTTGTCTCTGATAATCTTCGATAAAAGCTCATTCTTCTTCTGAAGCTCCTCGTTCTGGTTCTCCAAAGTGCGGATTTGCAGCGAACTGTCCTCCACGCTCTTTCTCAAGTTGAAGACATCTACCTGAGACTCTTGGAGAATCTGACTGGATTGCTCGATTTGCTTCATCTTATTCATAAGTCCTTCAATTTTTTGCTGGTATTTTTTTGAGAGCGATAAATTCTCGTTCTGAAGGCTCACAATCTGCGAGTTGAGCTCCTGGTTTTTCCGTGCAGTTTCCTTTTCAAATTTTCTCAGCTCTTCATTTTCGCGGATAAGTTTCTCCTCGGATTCTTCCAAATTTTTGATTTTCTGCATCAGTCTCTCGATTTGCATTTCGCTTTCCTGGTATTTATTGTCTTGCTCGGTCTTCAACGCGTAGAGCTCCTCCTGGACGTTTTGGAACCGAGCCCAGACCTCTTCGTCATGCGTTTTCATGGCTTCAATGACTTTTTCCTTTGCTTTTAGCTTATTTTCAAGCCACTGGATCTGCTGCAGCGCCTCTTCCAGATCAGGCGCTCTTGAGGCTGAATCTTGCTCGTACTTCTTAATCCCGTCCCGGTCTTTCCCTCTTGCCTCAGCCTTTTTATTCTCTTGCCGGCTCTCACCTTTATCTCCAATAAATCTGTTCGCTTCGCCTTGCGCACGTGGCTGTTTCGTGTCCGCGGCAGTTTTACGCTTCGGTTGCTTCGAAGGGTTATACTCAATGCCAAAGTCCTTGTCATAGCCTCCGAAGCTCCCTGCCGTCTTGCTAAACTCTTGCGGTTTTAGGCTCGGATCGAACGAACTGACATTCTTCTCGTCTTTTTCCGTCCGGATGCGCCTTGAGCCCGAGGTGTTCTTCCCACTACCGAAATTATCCGTTGAGGAGGTATTTAGCGGATATTGCTTCCCTACTGAGTCAGAAAGCGTCCTGCTTCCGTCAGAGCGGTAGTCGTAAGTCCTAATTACTGAGGGAGATTTGAAATTCGGCAGATCGTTGTCTCTGTTCTTCAAATCAACGCTATTAAGTCCGAAACCCGACGAAAAAGTGTTGTATTTGATTGCTCGCGTGTAAGGGATATTATCATTAGAGTAATTCAGAGCCTGGGTGACCTCGCGCTCGGTCTCTCCAAATTTGAATCCTTCTTCCCCTCTCAATCTGGCGCTTTCGTTAAACATGCTCCCCTTGTATGTCATTTCCGACTGCTCGATGCTCCTTTCTTGAACTGATTCCAGTTCAACGGGCAGCCTGCGCATGTCTGTTAACCCTGGACCCGCTGTATTCGCTTTGCTATTTTTTGAATCTAAACCATCGGAAGCGACCCTCTGAGATTGCTTGGGATAGTTATAGGAGACGTTGGGTTTGCTGGTGAAAGGAGCAGTTTGATATTTAGGGTCCAGGGTGTTGTATTTGGACGTCTCGACTTGATGGCCGTTTGAATTATAAGGGATATTTGAACGATAAGAGGAGTCATTCAAAGCGTTGCGAGAATCATATCTAAACGCGGCGTAATCGTACTGCGCAGAGTTATCTTTGTTAGAATGGTGCATGTGGTTGGGCTTACTGGATTTGATGTTGAGAGAATTGAAAATCTATGAAGACTCGTTAGTGTTAGATTTTTTACTGTTTTAAGTTAGTACTAAAGCCTATAGTCTAATAATCTTATCCAATTTTTTTGTAAACACTTAGAGCCAGATTTTCTTATTATATCACAACGTATCCGTTCAAATAGCCCTGAATACCATTGATAAAGTTAGACTGTGACCTTCTCTTGTAAACGGCGGTTTGCATGTGTAGCAGCATTGCTTGGATCCTGTAAAAATTGCTTGGGGTTATTTAAATCAGCACTATTTATTAATCCACAGACCAAAGCTCAAGAACTTTGGTATTGATCCTCTCTTATGGTAATCTTTACCCTTCTCCCTGATTTGACCGCTCTTCAGATTTCAGATAACTCTACGCAGTTGGTTATATGGATCTCAACGCAGGTGATTCTCATTCTCAGCGCAATTGTCATGTATTATGTATATCGCAAAGAGAAAAAACTCTGGCATAAGAAGGTAAGTCACCTCGGCTATTAACAGCTAACCATGCATTCCATTAGATGTTCGATTTCGATCGTTACAACCCCTCTCTTAGTAAATTTCTCCCTTTTCCTTGAGATTATAAACAAAATTTCATGAATATAGATCAGCAGTGCCTGAATACGACTTTGCGTGAACCACTGATGATAAGCGACGAAGACTGAAATTACAGCTCGTTCTTTTTGGTTATATCTAACGATTATCTGTCGAATATATAGTAGTGAATACATGCTTCATGTTAACTTGATGAGGATTACTTCGAGTTAACGTGAGCAAATTTTCTGCTTTTTTGCATATAATTTCGCCAAGAAAATTGCAATTTTGCTTCTCTTTTCAAAACAAATAACCAAGCACAACTCTTTTTCAAGCATAATCTAAATCCGTAGTAAAAATCGTAGTTTTTTGTTTTTTATGAAACTCTATCGTACTGAATCCAATTCACCATAATACGGGTATCAGGAAGGAATATCTTCGCTCCTGAGGACATACAAGTTTTAGCTATATAAACACAATGAACAAACGAATGAGGATGTCGACGATTTGAAAGGAGAAAAAAAATAAAAAGTTTCCCATCACTAATGCATCTAATTGCGAATAAATATCATACAGCTCTCTTTTTATATCTCGAGCGACCCCAAGCGGCTCTCTCAGCGCGTGTCCTAGTAGAGCAATCTGCTCTAACTCAACCATTCCGATTAATAATTGGGTTTTTGTGAGAGGAAATTACCGTGGTTTATAATTTAGTCAAAGGAGATAATTTGCCTTTAGGGATTTGGCAGCTTGACCTCTAATAAAGCCAGTTTCTTTTTCCTCGCAGCAAACTTGTTTTCGCTCCTTAGCAATATCGACCCGTCGTCATTATAAGCATTTGGCTGCTGCTCCGCGGCTTTCTTCACTCTCTTAGACGGCTCCTCACCGTCCAGCCCGAACTCCATTTGTTTTCTCATTTGGTTTTTTATGACTCTGAACTTCGATCGGAAGCCAGCTTTCGACCCGCTTAGTTCAGCTATGAGATGAAAATACACATTCATAACGCAAATTAACAACAAGAGGTACTTGTTTGGATCTTCGCTTGGTTTTGAGAGTCGTTTTGTATCGCCGGAAGCTCACCAGGCTCTTCCAAAAGATCGCCTTCAATCAACTCGAAAGGAGCAAAATCAGAGTCATCATCGACCAGATTAAATTCCGTTTTCGTTTCTTTTGGCTTATTCTCCTGAGCATTCAGGGTAGTAGAAGCCGGTGGAGTCTCAATCTGTGTTTTTTTCTCCTCTCTGGGTCCCTGCTCCTTCGATTGCGCTACTAAACTGTTCTCTCTGGTACTAACTATTATATTTTTACAAAGGTCAGCATATCAGCAATCAATTTCAGTTCTCTTTACTTTTTTGCAGAGTATTCTCATTACTATCAACTGATTTTCTACTTCCAATCGGCCCGAACGTGAGTATTGGATTTGCCGTGTTAAATCTGTCCTTACATCTGTTGTGATGGGTTCAATAAGGCCCAGAGAGGAAAAAAGGTGCTTACTTTCTGCAGTTACATGCGCCTGAGCATGAGAAACACTCCCAGAAACTCTGGGAGCAGGAATTGACAATGTAATCGATGCTTTTCCTGTAACGCACCTCAATGCAGCGATAGCAGAAAAACCTTTTGCACTCTTCAATCGAGCAGCACATCAAATATTTATCTTCGAATAGCTCCATGCAGGAATGACACGGGAAGTAGTCCTTAGTCTTTACAAAAACCTGCTTTCCTTTGGTCGCATCGCAGCAAATGATTACTTTCCATCGTTAGTGAAGAAAATCATACTTTTTTTGCTTGCCCAGAGGTTAAGGTCGTCCAATTTCGCCTCGATGCTTCTTTTCAAGCTATCGCCAGGTTTCTTCGAAGTGTCTGTCGGAGTTTTATTCATTGTAAAGTTTGCAATCGCTCGAGATTTAGCCTGCTATGGAGGTTCGTGGGTCTGTGGGAAATTTTTTTTCCTATTCAATTGGTTATTTTAATAGGAGCCTTTTTATTTGGATAAATTCACCCGCTTTGTAGCTACTTCTTATGTTCTATAAGCAAATATCAGCGCCTACGAGACCCGCCTTGATGCAATGAATCGCGTATTAGGAGACCAAGGCCCATTAAACCTGAATTTATGAATTTTTCATTCAAAACTAAAAAAACCGGTTTATCTTTCATCCTCAGAAGCTAGAGTATGTCCGCTAAAGAATAGAAATATCATTAGTATTACACACTATGCACTACCTTTTTTAAGAATGAACAAACAGCTCGCAACAATTAACAAAGTGCCTAGTATCGTGTAAGAAATAGGCTTTTCAGACACTATCCACACATCGAATACAAACGCAAAGGGAACTTGGAGGTAGTTAAGCACTGACACATTAAATACGCTTTCAGCGTGTTGGCAGCTCTTTGTCAGGAAGAACTGTCCAACGAAATAAAAAACGGCCATGAACAGCAAGCCAATGATGTACCAGACCCCTGGTGTACTCCAGCCCTGAATCAGCATCAAAATTGGCGATCCAAGCGCACAAAACACATTGGTAAACACCACTATGGTCAAAGGATTCACATTCGGACCTTTCGAACGAATGACGACTTGAGTGAGTGCAAGGAGGATCGCGTGGATGAGACATGAGATCCCTCCGATCAGCCGAGCGCGGTTCAGCTCCGTTTCGCCAGGGAGGTCGTCAGCGGTGTTAAAATCAGGCCTGACGACGAATACCACGCCGATGAAACTGCAAATTGCGGCCGCGATTTCCCACCTGTCGATGCTGATCTTCAGAATGAGATAACTCAGAATCCCTGTAAACATAGGCGTTGTGTAGATGAGCACCACGGCTGCTGCAAGAGGGAGCTTGGTGATACCAAACAGATAGAAAGCAGCCGCGGCTGCAGCTAGACCACTGAGGATGATAATGATTCTTTTGTTTTTCTTATCGTCAATCTCGAGATCAGGGTCGAAGAGCTTAGTGTGAAGATACAAGAGAAAAATCACGAAAATTGATCTGAAGAACAAGATTTCAAAAGAAGGGAGATCGTCGAGTAGTTTAGCGAAAAGAGCGTTGAGAGACATGCACAAAACCGAGACGAGCATGTAGTAGTATCCAATTTTGCCCTCGTATTTTTCTTCAAGTTTTTCAAAAAAAGTAAGCTGATGTTGCTGTTCGTACTTTTGCAATATTGACTCGCTTTGGCGGAAACTAAGCGAGCTTGCTTTTCGCAAGTCAGTGCTGTCTTTTACTTTGAAATAGCTCAATTCCTGGTCTTTGTTCATCGTGAAGAAGAAGCTGGAAGGATCTTTCAAATTCGAATAAATTAAACTTAATTAGAGCACCCTGAGAGCGTTTAAATTAAGCAATACCAGGTAATCGTTTACTGTAGTTTTTTTTGGTTATATTTCTACTGTTTTGGTCCTAGGAGAGGAGATGGGGTTAGATTCTGGAGGCTGATGCTTCAAATACATTGATGGTGAGAGTAGGAGCTGTTTATGCTCTTTCGGCGGTTGGTAGGAGATGAATTCCCTTTGATTGTAGTGAAAAATTCAAATTGGAGGAATTAAAATTTATCTAAGCAATTGCTTAAGAAAAGAGAAAAACTCTTCGTATCTTTTCAATGGAAAATCCTAAGAATGATGATAGTACAGCCCTTAAGGCAGAAAGAAGTAATACTGCTTTTTTAAACAACATTTACATTTAAATTCAACCCTAGCAGAAGAAAGTAAGAATGAGGAGTCTTTACCTGAGGATGACAGCCAAAAGCGAACTGAAACAGCCAGCGAGCAAGACCTGGACCAAGAAGAGCTGGCAGTAAAAGTCAAAAAACTCCACGGATACGTCCGAGATGATGCTCAGAGACCAGAAAAGGAAAAAGCCCTATCCGAATTATCTAGCCCAGAGAAAAAAGAAACAGAGTCGAATCTCAATCGCGATCTGCGATCGCTCGAATCGTTTCAAAATCTCGAGAGAGCTATTTTGAGCAACGAATATCAATCCTCGGAACCAGAAAAACCAAAGCTTCCATTTACTGAGAGCTTCAAAAGCGAGGAACCAGCACGGACAGAAAGCAGCAAAGACACACCTAGCTTTAGGGATAGCGCAGCTACTGAAATACCAACAAAGACACTAGCGGAAAAGCTGTCAGAAGTGAATAACTCTCGAAAAGACGTAATAGCGTCGAAAAACAACCGAGTAGAGTCTCCGAGCCCTGTGAGGCGGATAGACGATGGGATGGAGTTAAAGCATTTCAAAAAATCGAAATTATTTCAAAAATTTATAAAAGAAGCCTCTCAAGGCGATCACCCACCGCAAAAGGAAAAAAAGCAGGTGAAAGTGCAAACCCCACCGAAAATCGAAAGCACTAGATCGATTTATAGAAATAAGAGCGACCAATTCAACGTATCTGAGCAGAAAATGACTAAATCATCAGCTTCTGAAGCAAACCTCAGGACAAAAACTCGGGAAATATCCAGCCAGCATGATCGAGATGTCCAATTTATTGGCGACGGCGAGAAAAACCGGTTGAGGCATCTCCCAGATCCTTATAGTTTCAAGCAAAGTCTTCCTCTATCACGAGAAGAGAGCATAGCACTTGAAAGCCGCGGGCAGTCAATTAACTTGAATTACAATTCTTCCAGCCAATACGTGCCTGTACATGCGTCTCCTCAACCAAATCAGATGATATCTCCTCGAAACACGTCCTTTTTGAATCCGATCTTTGAAGAGTCTTTGGCTCAACCTGAGAGCATAGCGACTGAACAAAAGAGAGTTCCCGAATCTAGTGATATGTTTCTGATGAAAGCAAAACTCGTTGAGACTACAAAAGCATTAGAAAGGGAAAATGAGACGAATAAAGTATTAATTGAAGTAAAACTGCGTTAAACTTAGTGTTTTGTACTAGATACTTGAAAAGAGATGTCAAGAGCTTATGGCTCAGCTCGAAAAGCTTATCCATGAAACAGAGAGTATAGAGTTTCTTTGATATTGAGCGTAGCCTTAACCCGGGTAGATGTAAAACAGCAATATTACGATGAAAAGAAAGCTCTGAGGGAGGAAATTAGCACGTTGGAAACCAGAATACATAATTTAAGAGAAAGAGTAGAATCCTTTCCTTTGTATTTCTTACCGAGTGAATTTCGAAAACTAGGTGCATAATGAAGGTCAAACAGAAGAAATGCTGCAAGACACAATTGAAGAACTCAGACGGAAGCTGTCTGCTGAAACTGCTTCAAAGCTCCGTGCGATAGAAGATAGAGACCGACTTCAAAAGAAACTAGAGCAATACAGCCAAAACGAATTGTAATTTCCGGTTGGACGAGCAGTATTAATCTATTCAGAGCTTATAACCATGCCTCCCAAGAGCTCATAGCCCAGAACGCCAGGCTGCAGCAGCAGATTGATAACGACTGTGAGGAATTAAGTTCTGTGAAGTATTGATGCAGAATGCACCTCACAAACTTATATATTCATGATGATTAGGAAATTGAATGATCAGCTGACATTCAGAATCAAAGAGTTAGAGAACGAGAATGAGCGTTTGAGGATGAAGACTGTGGAAAACAACAAGCATCTCCAAGAAAGAAAGCAGGAAATAAACCTGCTCTTGATTGAGAATGAAGGTTTGCAAAATCAAATCGATAATGTGAGCTCTCAGTATGGAAAAACATTGGATGAGAACGTCAAGCTAAAGAATGAAGTTTTCGAGGCAAAACAAGAGCTAATTGACCTCAGACAGCAAAAAATGAACTCGAATCTGACTGCTGAGAAGCTCACTAGGGAAATACACCAATTGAAAGAGATAGTTAGGAAAACAGAATTGTTTTCAGAAGTAAATAGAGGTTTTTTGACGCAAACTTGATCTATTTGGCCCTAGGAGCAAACGAACTTGATTCAAGCGTTGAATAGCGACTTGACCAAAGCGAGAGTCGAAATTCGTAGTCGAGGCTACGAGAATATTTCCGAAAAAGAGTCGGGATCTTCAAGCAAACCGTCACAATTTGAGCAACAGCAGAAACGATCATTTGAAAATGCTAAGGTAGCCTCGGAGAAGAGAAACCCTGCTGTCCAAGATGATAGAAGCAAAAATTTTAATTCAATTTATAAAATGAAAGGGAATGAAATTAATACTGCGACTTCCCAATCGACAGCTCAAACTAATGCTAGGCAGATGTTAGGACGTTTTCATTCGCCTCAAAATTTTGAAGCAAACCGTATCCAAGGCAAAACTTTGGGAGAAGAAAGCCCTACGAAATTCTTTGCAGCGAGATCCCAGATTTCACAGAGAGAAAAAATTAATCAGGATCTAAGCCGGCGCTCACCTGGAAACTATAGGAAAGAAGAAAAAGCATCCAGTCGGATATTAAACTCAAGCAATCTGAGTCGAATGCAAGTAAATGAACCCCCTTTTTTCAACTTTCAATGACAATTTGATAAAGAATTTCGAAGAGGGCGAAAAAGGAAGTCACAAAGAAAACGATCGTAACCT
>ENA-UOTZ01000622-UOTZ01000622.1-compost-metagenome-genome-assembly--contig:-NODE-622-length-29457-cov-12.911504_pt1 | contig 29457 bp, 16 predicted proteins | sample MGYA00238144_ERZ746983 | MGnify/ENA primary metagenome ERZ746983 (study PRJEB28759, sample SAMN06268863) | compost metagenome | isolation source: single cell | place: USA: California, Emeryville, Joint... | reverse complement strand
GTTGTTTAACGCTAAGTCCTGAAGCTGGCAGTTTGGAACTGCTTGGCACTATAAGAATTCCTAAAAACATGAGAGCGCTAAGCAACCAACTTCCTAAAGCCGACTATAACGAGCTCGAAGTGTCTCAAGAGCAAAAGGAAGAGAGGCTTAGTGATGTGTCTGCCGCTTCTCTAGATAAGCGAAAGAAAACATTACATCAGAGAGGCAAATCACCTTTGATTTATAATAAAGAGCAGCCGATCCTTTCTGAAAGAGTGCGACAGGCGACACCAACAAATCCACCTCAGGGTCAGCAAGGAAGACTTCCACCCATCATCATCATGGGTAGAAAAAATCGCTTAGTCCGTGATCCTCTAAACTACCCAACAAAAAATGAAGTTGTTGGTCAGTCCCAAGGCCCGAAGAAGGAAGAAGAAACTGGAAAACCTTGCCCGATGCAACGAAATTCTCCCCAAAATCACCATCAAAATCCTTTGCTGGCCGCTTTGATGCCCAAGTATAAAGCAATTTTACACCAAAGAAAAAGTCCTCAGGTGAACCAGCGCATTAAAAGAGCGAACTCATTCGATTCAGGTAGAATCCAAAACACTGAAAACCAGCCTCAAACAAAGCTCATGCCTCGAAAGCCTGTTCAAGGACCTGGAGTTCAACCAGTCAGATTCCAACGTCGTCTCTCAAATTCCTCCCCCAAAACACCTGATCAAGACGGAGTTTTAAAAGACAAGGCCTTTCTTCCTCTAAATGCAGATAAGCCAGTAATTTTGCGGAAACTGAAGCATAACATTCTGTTGATTGATCACAACTATCCCGCAAACCAAAATTACAATGGCTCCTCGGCTATAGCTAATGCGATCGCTCAGCGAAATCCTATTATCGTCATGGAGCAGCGACATCAAGTTAATCCCAGGATAGAGAGAGTTCGACCGATCTGGTGGGATTGAACGAGAAATTAGCCTTCATTTCATGTTCATAATGGCAGAATGAAAAGAATATCGTACCACGTTTTCAGTCTCCTATCACTATCTGAAAGCTAGAAGTGAATTTTATCATAATTAGATACTTAGAGCTAAGGTAAGAGTGTTGTTAATAATTGATTTAGAGTTATTACTAGCTGCATAATTTCCTGATTTAGTTTGAGTCTTTATTTGCAAATTATTCATGGATGGGGAAGGAGTGTAAATTTGAACAATATTATTTATTGATGGAATGAAAATTTTACAAAATTGATGTTGAGGTTTACAAGAGATAGAAAGAGAGAGGAAGCATTACTAACCAGAAAAACTATTGCTCCACACACCAAAAAAGAAAATATTTATCAATTATGGAGCATAATTCCTCCGATCAGTCCATTAAAAATTTGGTTTCCTACCCTTAATCAACAATTGCAACGAGTAGAAACGGCAATATCAGCAATGAGTGGTATGCTCTTTCTCATTTGTAAATGAATTAAGCTTATTTGCAAAGAGGCGATATTCCTTCAAGGATGAGAAGTTATTTCATAAAACGAAAAAATTCAAAGATTTTTCTCAATTAATTTTTCAAGAGGAAGAAGAAGAGGAGAAACATAGATCAAAGGAAAATTGTTTGGGTTGCCATCTTGGCAGTTGAATTCTTTTGAGGAGGTTAATCGCTCAAATTCAGAGATTCTGTCAAGATTCGAAGTTCTTTTTTAATTTAATCCAGTGCAACTCTATCGAAATAGTCTTGCAAAAATATTAATAAATCGTCCAGCAAAGCTTGTTAGATTATTAATAAATCCACCAAGAGTATCAATCATCAGAAAACATGTTCGCTCGAAATATTTCGGATCCGTATGCCAGGGAGTCCATACAGGTCAAAAAATCTTCCACTGAAAATTATGCGGCGGATCTTCCCAAGACAGCGACTGAGCTGGACACTCTGATAACGCAAGAAAAAATTGACAATCTCCCTAAAATTGTTTTCCTGGCTGGAGTCTTCTTATTAATTTTTTCAGCATATAATCCTGTTCAAAATATGGTGTCCGTTCTTTTTAAACAGCTTGGAGAAGACTATCTCGGAATATTCGCCATGATTGTTGTTAATCAGTGTTATGGCATTGGAAGCCTAATTTCTCCAATAGTCGCTCCCAGACTGAGTTATCGTACAGTGTTTGCCAGCTGTGCGGCAGCATTCGTCATTTTTATTTTCATTGGCCAGCTTATCTCATCTTGTGCAGTTGCTTCATCATCTTTGCTGTGTCACACCAGTATGATTTATTCGCTGATGATGGGAGCTTCGATTCTTGCTGGTTTTGGAATGGCTTTTATTTGGTTCACATGTAGTGTCTATATCCAAGCGAGCGCTAATGAATCGAACAAAGGGAAAATGTTTGGTATTTTTGGAGCCATTCACCAATCGAGTAATATTACAGGTGCGTTACTTTCGTTGGTCCTTCTCAAATTCTTTGGAGTCAAAGGGTTTTTCATGTCTCAAGCTCTATTGGGATGTTGTGCTGCCGCTTTATTTACCATGGTGAAAAATCCACAAGAACATCTTTTGCCTCAGACTTCAGAAAAGCCAAAGCCAGTTGATATGCAGAGACTTCTTCACTTTATGAAGAAAGATAAAATGAAAGGATATTTCCCATTGTTCATGCTTTCGGGATACTCATTCAGCTTTTTTGTAAACAATCTATCGAAAATGTCAAATAATACTGTCCAACATCTCCCACAAGAGGAAGCTAATGTCAAAATTGGATATGTCCTACTAGTATTTGGAATAGCGGAGCTTGGTGCTAGTTTGGTATGTGGACAAATCTTTGATAGGAGTAAGAGACTTGCATTGAAGGTTTCAATTGGATTTGCCTTCTTGGTTGCAATAATTAATTTTATTGGCTTTACTTGGAACTCATATTTCATGTTTTTCCCTGTGGCGATTTGCTTTGGTTTTCTGGACTCTGGGACACAGGTTGTTATTGGAGCTCTTTTAGCCTCGCGCTTCAATGAAAAATATGAACAATTCGCAATCTTCAGATTTGTTCAAGCAATGTTTCAATCGTTTTACTTCTTGCTGTTCCTGGTTTTGGAGAACACTGCTCCTCAGATTATGTTCTTACTCTACTTAATAATAGCATGGTATGCCTGGAAGCACAGAAATAACTATTAATGCTGCTGATGATGAGGATTAGCTTTCATGAAATTAATTGGTCGAGACGAAAATTAAAAGGCTAGTAATCTACTCGATAGAATGTATAGTGCTATTAGTGAAGTTTCACAGTTTTCATACTATCGATATATCTGTCACTTATTCGAAAATATAGCTATCCATGGAAACTATAAATATAGAAAATTATTTTGAGCCTGCTTTCGTTAGTTGAGATTATGCTTCAAGCTTAGTTTCATGGAACATTCTTTCACAAATTACCTCCTGGGTGTAACACTTAGTTCTGCATAATGCAACAAGCAGAGACCTCAAATTAAAGCTGGCTCAAATTTTCCTGCATGGTTATTTCCGATGTATATTGAATTCTTGCATTAATAACGTAAATAGCTAAAGCAGCCGCCCTTTGTTAGTCTCAGAAGCTGTTACCTAATTAAAGTGTTATTTCAAGCCACAGCCACTTTCTCTTTATTTTATTATTTTTTACTTTATTGACTAAGAAGACCTCACTAGTAATTCCTACATCCAATTTAGTATTTTTGGCAGTAATATAGGAGCAGAAGAAACTCGCAGTTCAATGGGAGGTACTACCCTATACATGAATAGTATATTTAGTTGTTACTACTTCTGAAGTTATTCCTATGATTATCACAATAAGAGCCTTACTAATCTACAGTATCTTCTTTTCTGAGTATTTCATTATCTTTCTCATGTACAGAGTAACAGAGTATTTTTTATTAATTTTTGATTCAAAAATTAAAGTTTATAATTTCTTTTTGATTTCGCTCAGAATCAATTTGAAATCACGGACTGAGAGATTCCTTGCGACTTGAGAGAATGAATAATTTCAGAAATAGCAATCAGCATATTGGCTTGATGAAGCACTTTGTTACCTCATAAGTAACGAGTGTACTCTCTCCAAACCGACAGATTGCTCAGTGATATCAAAGTTTTTGTGTATCAACTTCGAATAAGGATCAATTTTCAGACGTGTAATTATCCGCCATTTAGTGTAGTCCCAAAATAATCTGCACTTTCATCAAGCACGACTCAAAATTGGTCTCTTTCGCACTGATGACTAGATTTAAGGTATCTCACAGTCCAAAAATGTTTTGGTTATGGTATTATGTGTTGAGTTGTATTTTTTTAAAAACGAAAAAAGAAGCAAAGCAAAGCAAATCTCATCTAATCAAGGTGTATGTATTCGTTATTGAAAGTGTTTTAATTATTTTCTGCCTTTCTAAGGTAAGTCGGTTTTTATCATTCAAAAAGCACGTTGAAAAAGAAATGGTATGTCTTCAAATATGTATTATAGCTGAGTGACTGACTGACTGATAAGCTTCAATCCTTAATTATTATCAAAAGTTGAAATCCATTTATTGATAGATTCGAGGGAGAACACCTTGAGATAAAAGCATTCGCTCCCAACATCACCTCAATTAAAATTTCAAATTCATAATTGAGACTCCACCTCTGTCTTTCATTATTCATCGGCACTTCAACTAGAAAAAAAATACCTTTCTTGATCAAAGCATTGATCAGGCAGATCACTTTAGACAATAATATTCATTCACTTGAATCTAATTTTCAAAAAAACCATTTCTTTTTTAATTAATTTAGAAGTTCTCGAGATAATTTTTGATCTGTTACTCTCTTAACCATCAGAATGACAATGACGAATCCTATATCTTATGAATTAACATTAAGAGAGATAAACGAAGTAGATCAATAATCAATAATCAATAATTCCTTAGAGTTGAGTGAACAGACGGAAAAATTATCTATCACAAACATCGACTTAATACCAACTCACTTGAGAGATGATTTTCTAGATCATACCCTGATTCGATTGCTGAGGATTCATTTCGAAGTATCTGAAATCAATAAAAAGAATAGTAGCAATGAGGAGAGCTTTATGTTCTGGGGTTGCTCTCACAGGGAAGGTGCAGCCGAAGTTATCCGTATCGGTAAACATTTCTTGCATCAACCCGCTGAAAATCTAAGGAAGATTACAAACATGCTTGCTAAAGTTAGAATATACCTTGGCAATTTCTCCGACCTTTTCTCCATCAGGAGTTCTAATTTCAAAGAAGATTTTGGCGCAAGGTTGGCATGGACAGTTACAATAAAGTCCCCATTGACAGCAGTCGCCGTTGATGTGATAGATGAGGCCATCTCTTTCATCGTAAATATCAAAAACCATATCGCACATGGACCATTCACTGACGACCTTTCCGAGATACTTGTCTTGTCCGTTCTCTTTTAGGTGAACAGTAATCTCGGGACTGAGAAAACGATTGAATACTATTATTATTTTTATAATAGGCAGAAATATTACCGATTGAAGCAATAGCAGGTAAGTTTGCAAGGTCTATCAAGCCATAAGAATAACCTATCATCTTCCTCTTCCTCTTCTTCCTTAATAATCTTCATTTGGAAGGGCCGACAGTCTCCGCTTCATAATTATTTTGGGTTAGGAGAAGTTTATTATCAAAGAAGCACCTCAGGCAATTTCGGGCCAAGAAAGAACTTTTTTCTTTGCATTTAAATATTGGATCTCCAACTTTGTCCATATTCTCGTTAGAAGCATAGACCTTATAACGATTTTCTGTCTCACAACCCGTGAGGGCTTCAAGCATCTCAAACTTTTGTTTCACAAATACAGCAGGAAGGTGTCTTAGTCTATCCAATCCCGTTTTCATTCTTGGTTGGTGGTGTCTGTGGTGTCCAATAGGTCGTCCTTGAACATAAGGCTGATCTGAAATTAAATTGGCATGATCGCTTTGGATTGAAGTGTTCAGATTTTGTCCTGGGAATTGTGGTCCGGGTTGGTTTCGTGTTGGAACGGGTCCATAGCCTGGTCCATAACCGAGGGATTGAGGGGGATATTGCTTCTTAGAAGGATATTGCCGAGGTGGATCTTGCATTACACCTGGCATGCCCATTCCGACAGAGACCCCTCCTCCATTGATTCCCATTCCTACATTCATTCTTCCTCCAGGCATTCCACCAGACATCTGGACTTGCATCCCACCTGGCATGCCCTGATGATCCATCATCGGCATTGGTTTTGCCATCTCAAATTCCTGTTGTTGCACTAAACAAAAAATAAACACCAAAATTAGTGAATAGTAGTTACTGCCACCCTTCCCTCGCATATCAGAAGGTCCATATCCGTTGGTCTGGTAGCCGCCAATGTAGCCAGGAGCATTATATTCCATTTTCTTTAATGTAAGTAGTGTTGGTTAGTCGGGTCAACTGAGTTATAAAAATTAATTAGAGAGCCAGTTCAAGTATCGACTTGAGCCTGCTCTTATCGTTCTGTATATTAAAAGTTTTAAATCAATTCTCGACTTCATTAAAAACTTTGTTGCGCTTGAACCTCCATATTTGAAGTAAATATGATCTATTTCCTTTGCATTCTTTCGATAAAGGATAAAAAGTAACAATGAGGGACTTCCTTACAAAACTCAGTACCTATAACAGAGAAAAGTCGCTTAATTAATTATTCTTGAAATACGCATATAAGTTCATTGTAGAGTTGATGAAAATTTTGAGAATCATGCAAGCAAACCGTGAAATCAAAGGCATTGAAATATTTTTATTTCATTAGTTATTCTGGAGCAAAGAAAGACGCTCCACCTTAAACTCGAGAGAACTTACCAAAATTAAAATGCTCAGAAATATTGTTGCTCAATATATACTAAAAAAAGATTGTTACCATACCTTGTGGGTGGCACTATTCTTATATGCTTCTGAAACGAGCGATGAAAGAGATTGACTTTGAGAGGAGAATCCCTGAACAAGGAATACAAAACAAGATATTTTAATATTGAAAAAATAATGTTAAATTTCTCACTCCGTACTTCCAACAAACAAGAATCTGAATGACTCCCAAAAAAAAGATAACAGAGGAAGGTTTTGGTTGTGTTAACCTCATGTTACTCAGGAAATTAGTATTCGAGTTATTTTCCTAATACAAAAACGACAATGCAGCCTTTTGAACTGGCAAGAGCGAGCAGGGACTTAGAACCTACAATATTTCATAGCTTGCATCAAGCCATTAACTTATTTTATTATATTTTCTAAATTTCATATCTACTTGCTGACTCTCTCTTTAGAAAACTATAAAAAGAAATTGCATTATCATTTTTGGAGTTCGAGTCAAATATATTTATGAGAGCAATGACGTACTAAATAAGATAAGAATATCATTCAACTTACTTTTTCAAAGAGTAGAATGAGAATAAATAATGTCAGGCTGTACAAATAATATGCAGTTTAATATACCCTGTGTAAAATGCCAGCAGCTAACAGAATAAAATAGACACAAGTTGTTTACTGATTGTTAATTCATTAGAAAATCCTTTATCTGAGATTCGTTCAAAATGCAGGTATTGGCTAATTAGGAACGAGAAAATTACATGACTTGGTTACAAGGAAAGAACAAGAATTTTCACCTCTGTCACCAATAAAGATGACAATTACAAATGAACATTCCATAAGAATGAACCAAATAATTCGACTTTTCCGATAAGATTTCAGAGATCATGGGCATTATTTCATTATGCTTAAGATTCGATGAAAATATAGTCTGCTGGCCTTATCGTCTCAAGTTAAAAAATCAGAATGCTAGTTATATACTATTGTTCGCGGCTAATTCTCTTACAAAATTTGTTTTTCAGAAAAATATGAAAGCAATTGAATTTTAAAATTGGCGTCCTGTAAAGAAATCGAATTTGCTGAAAAAAAAAAGATTGAGCAAACAATTTGGGGACAGTTCAGAACTTGGTGACAGTCTCAGCCAAGATAGATCATTAAATTCAAAAATTCTGTGCACAGTGATAAATCTTGCTTCTTCGAATGAATAGATGGCAGAGCTTGTTCTTCAACTAAAAAGACATATGAGATATTTATGAGCAAAAATTGGCGACCACTATCTTGAATTTGTTCATGATGATGATGAAATTCATAGCTCTCTGGTCTCGGATTTACTAGCATCAAATTTCGCTGAAAGTTTTTAAATCATCGGCCAATAAGAATGATTTATAACTATTACTAATGCTGCTTTCTAGCTATCTTGCATGCTATTTGTTTCTTTCAACCTCAACTTTCAACTGTATTTTGTCCTTGGACACGTCCTATAAAAATTTTAATTTGATTAAATTTTATCTCATAACAACGGTTTAGTGATTTTGTTAAACCATTCTTTTCAACTCAGAAATTATCAATTTTATCAAATTCGAAGACCAGACTTGAAATTAGATGAAAGCCCTCATCGAAATAGTCATCGACTTTTCTCAAGGCCATTGTAGATTGTGAATTAGCTGGAAATGCCCTTTTGACTTAGAATAAAAAATTAAGTGAGTCGTTCGAATACAATAAAATATATATATAATTGACCAATCTTTCTTATCTGCTTGCTCTTTATCCTTAAAGCATTCCCTTTTAATGAGCCTTCAGATATCCTTTCATCACAAGCTGGAGTCAGAATGTCAACCAACACGGAAAACTAATCGGGAAGACTACGATTGTCGTCTTCAAAGGTAATGTTTCAATAGATGCAAACTTCAATTTTTTACTTATTTTGATTCATAGCTGCATTGAGGAACCAAATCGAGAAGTCGAAGCTCATACAAATGAGTGGATTCAGCAAGGTCCTGAAATACCAAATTATCAAGTTCATAGGCAATCTGGGAATGAATCTGGTCAAGCTGCTCAAGAGGCAAAAAGGTTGTTATCAAATGACAATGACAAGAAATTGTGATAAATACTTTCAGTAGGAAAAAGCAGACCAGGCGGTTATTTGAGGTTTTTGGCAGAAATCCAAAATTAATAAATACACATGATCCGAAGATAGAATTGAAGAATGCTAAAAGTTCGGTGACTGAACTCTCTCGGACTCATTTTCTTGGAAGCAACGTCAGCCATCGTACCAATTCAAGAAATAGCTCTGTAAATCATTCAAAACTGGCAGAAAGTGAATGACTAAACACCTTTACAAAACTTAATTAACTCGATATAAAATTAGCGGAAGGTCAAAGTTCTCAGCTGGCCAAGTCATTAAATCGAGTCGTGAAGAGATATGGCGGTGCAACCATTAAAGGTACAGATCAAGAATTCGCAATCAATGGTGCTGTCCAGAAAGCAAACATATCGGAATCTAAGGAACCCCAATTGAAAAACTCTGGCTCCACCCAATCCCGAGAGAAAGCTTGCTGTGAAAGTGACTTTATTGCAAATTTGTATGCTCATACCAATCTTGAGAATCTCCCCGAAAAGGACAGAAGCACAGAATTTAGGTCTTCTCAGAATAATTCTATTAATCATATGATGAAAACCCCTTCAAAGTCGAGGGTCCAATCAGAAAATAAGACCAAAAAATCGTTTATTAATGTTGGCAATTTCGAATCAAGTTTTCAAATGAGCCACACTTGCTTCAACGGGGAGTTTTTTCAGAAACCAAATGAGCAGCTCGCCAAAGAATCAGTTACAAAAAAACATATCGAATTTAAAATGACTAAAGATTCAAACAAGGCCTTCAGAAGGAATGCTGGAGAGGAGGCTTTTTCAATTCAAACAAATGAGAATAATTTTAGCTCGAGTAATACAAACCCTGCCGAGCACACAATAGGCGGAAGGGCGAAAAATAATTCATTCTGTAGACGAGAAGATCTTTTATCGATGAAACTTGCTCAGAATGCCAATATCCTGCCTTTTCATAATTTATCAGGGAGAGTTCACAAAAGGAACAATTATTTTACTGAGAGGAATAATAATGCGAAGGCCGGCCTGACCCATGAGGGCTATCAAGCAATTTTACCACAACTTAAGCAAGAAAATTATCAAACTTTAGATGAACTCGATGTAATATTTGTTTTGACAAGGGATAATTCAAATGTGTTTTTTTCTTCTCAGAATATGAGACCGCCAGGCCGAAAGAATGGAATCACGCTCAATGTTGGAGAAAGCATGAAGTTGATGCTCCCGGGCGTCATTCTCCCGAATATTAGCACGAGAGCTCAAAAAACAGCAAAGCTCGCTCCGACAGGTTAAAATTTGATGCGAGAAGCTCAATAATTGAATTTTCTTGTCTTTATTTAGGCAACCTGATGTATCAAAGCCTTATGCTCTCTGATACCCCAAAAACACTCACCAATGTAAATCAAAATATGTTCAATTCGCGCTCAAGTAATGTTTTCTGAAATATTGAACTCCGAATCGATAATTCAAATTTAGTTCTAAGAGACATTTTGGACAGTGAGGATGAAGATGACGAAGAGAAACTAAACGGTTTTTCATCAATTCATAAACTAGATATTGAGAATGATGACGAAGATGACGATTACAATCTCCTCAAATTAAAACAGCCTCTTCAGAGGTCGTTGATGTCTGCACAAAATTCCTCTTCTAGGGTCAGAGAGGGTAAAATTCTCATTGCTTTAGTCAACAGGAAACTAATAGCATCATCATATTTAATGTGGATAGATGCAAAACTGAATTGTAGCGAGATAAAGAAGGACAGTGAATTTATCAGTTCGCCGAGTTATTTTGCACAAATCAAGGCGTCCACAAAGAACCCTCTCATGATTAATACTCCAACTAAAAATCTATTGGGTCCAATCACCCAAGATGATTTAATCTCAAGCAAAGTTGCTCAACTTAGACGCCAGAGGTAATTAAATGATATATGCTGGCTGATTCAATCATTCTTTTAGGATTCACCCATTGTCTGCAAGAAATGAAACCCAAAATAAGAGGGTTCGATCTTTATTTGACAGAAGCCCTCACCACAACGAAAATAGCAAAAATAAATCTCAATATTCTTACCGAGATCCAAAGTCTAATATTCTGGTGACTCATACGATGTCCACTAGAAACAGAACAAATTTAGACGATCTCAATTTTAAGCTCCCCTTCGAAACGTCCCTTAAAAGGGACTTTATGGGGTTGTTCGCAAAATGAAATAGTTTTTCATAACTTAGGAAAGAACGATGTCCTGATGAAATAATATCTTGAACTTGCGATATTTGGAAAAAAGACTAGCTACACTTTCGAGCAGAAAGCTTAGCTCGCCCAATTCATTTCATATTTTTTATTAAAGTACTTAACTTTCATTTGCATAATCAAGGAATTCAAACTAGATTATTCAAAAGATAATTTCATATATCTAACCTCAGGGTTAACTATGAAGAAAAGAATAAAGTATATTTCTGTTGGGTCTCATAAATTTGAGTTCGTCTGAGGTTTCGTGCTAGGTATAAAATTCAGACAATTCTTCAAGCTCATCCAGCGGGTGCAATTATACAAAGCAACGCTCCTATCTATAATTGTTAAATTGAAATTAACTAGAGTTCATTCTCTACTAAGTTGCATTTCTGCCTTATTATCAGCAATAGCGTTCAAGTTGCTTCTTAGAGTATTAATAATAAGGCGGAATTATGGATGTATGAACCAACAGAAAGGTCCAACTAGCTCATTTTGAGTAATAATTTTTCTGAAATATTCATTACGCAGAAATAACAAGAAATCTTTTTTTTTTTTTGGTTGTAAGAATGGAAATTTTTTTGAGTTGCGGCCTTAATTTTATCAATATGGTCTGAACTCGTTACTGGTCATCAATGTTTGGTAAAATAGCGAACGCCAATTACTCTTACATACTCTCGGCATTTCCAAGTTGGGACACAAATGAGTTAAAATCTATTGAATTTGAGCAGGGTCATGAAATATGAAAGAAGTTGTTGGATATTACGTTCTCTCCCTTCCTCTTCAGTGATAGAGGTAAATCCGAAATCATTCATTATTTTAGGCTTCATAGGGCTTGGGATCTATTCATATTTATATTCATAACTTTACTACTTTTGCACAAAAATGTTATCTTTACAGTCTTCGAGAGGAGATCTTCCCATTTAACTTCAAAGAACCACGGGTGAATTTTAATATCTTCCACGCCGTTATTACAACCGAGCCTCTTTGATGGATTTTTCATAAGAAGCTAACATTTGTTATAACAACAACAAAAAAACTGCTTTAAATTTACTTGAGTTATCAGATCCTTAGCTTCTTCAGAAATTTCAAACTGAGTTGGGAATTTAACTTCGCTTTCAAGTATTAATTGAAACATCGCATTTTTGTTAGTGTGATAGAAGGGAGGAAGGCCAATCAGCATTTCATATCTATTATTACAGCAAATTTAATACAACGAAGCCTTTCGTGAAAGTCTTATTACATTAAAATTCCAAGACACCACCAATCCGCTTGCTTACTCCAGTTATCGCCAAGTAAAATTTCAGGGGCTACATGAAAAATTATGAGTGAACAAGAGAAATATCACTTACCTATATATTCTGGAGTTCCATTAAAATTATCAACGTCTGTATTATCAGGAATTAGCCTCGCCATTCCAAAGTCGGTCAAGCAGACGTACCCAAATTCATCCATGAGAATATTCTCAGGTTTGAGGTCACGATAGACTATGCCTGTGCTATGTAAGTGTCCTAACGCCAAGACAACAGATGCAGCGTAAAATTTAGCTCTTTGTATAATTATGACATCAAAATTAATATTGTAGATGCTTAAATCATTATTACTTTTCCTCTGAGAATCTCCTCTCTTTGGACAAGTGTCCAAAAAGATCTCCTCCTTTCATGAATTTAGTAACAAAATAAAGTTTTTCTTCATCCTGGAAGGCGTACTCAAGCTCAACAAAGAGCGGATGGTTTATCTTTTCAGTAAATATCATTGTCAATTGTTATGACAAAGAGTTACATGTTGGCCAATAACACTCTCGATCTCAACAGAAGACTCCTTCTTTGTTTGTAGATCGGATTTTTTGATTGTTTTCATTGCAAACAGTTCGCCTGAATCACATTTTTGCACCAATAAAACCTTCAGCAAGATTCAAATATGACTCATTGTTAGAAAATGTTTGACTACTCGTCCAAATGCACCCTTTCCCAACTCTCTGACTGGGACAAAATCTCCGTATCCAATTCTTAATCCTACAAGAAATAAAAGAAAATATTTGTTGTGAATAATTTGCCAAAATATCACCTTTAATTTTTGAATAGAGCGCTGGTTTTCTCTTCTTTAATGGGCTCTCATTAGGGTCTTCATTGCTTTTATCATCGTAGAACTATGAAATACGAATCAAATATTGCAATGTTGGAAAGTGCGCACCGCTGGTTTTTCTACTGGCATTCGATTGATTCCTTTCCTCACATCTGTCTTTTGAGTTGTGTATTTCTCTAACACAATTTCGTTTTTGAAAAATTGAGGGAGTCCTCTTTTTGTCGTAATCGCGATGAAGGTTTTGTTCAAGACATCAATGATTGTTTCTTTTCTAGTGATTGAGGGTAGGCAAAAGCACAGCTTGTCGATTTTACTTTTCTGCAGAATGGTAGCGAAGATCGACATCTGCTTGTATATGCACAACAAACTCTGGAGATTTTGTACTGATGGTAATTCCCTGTATCTTCGTCAAATCAACTTTTCTTTTCAAGCTTTCTGGAATTAGAGTTCAGGACATGGGATAAAAATAGATTTGTTAACTGGAAACTGACAAGTTGTAGAGGTTCTTTGTAGTGATTGCTATTAATCTCTCCTGTTTACGATTGCGTTCGTTAATCTTCTCAATTTTGAAGCAGAGAATGAGTCTCTCTAATAAAATAATTGCTAGAACCGTAGTGAGGACATCGTACCGTTTGGATCGCATTGTTTCAAGAAGTTTTTGTCTGAGCCTAGTCCTTGCTCGTCGAATTTGGCTTCCATATTGACAGTGACTTGTGAATCAAAAATAAATTGTCCAAGGAAATAAGATTTAATTCAGTGTTAACAGTATATAGTTAGCTCATGCTAACGGAAGCAACTAATACGAGGCCTGCGAAAATATTTTAGTTTTGTTCTCTGTTATTTGAGAGTGGTGCTATAACCAAAATGAGAGCAGATTCATTAAAGCAAATATCTACCTAAAGCACAGAGAGAAAAAAAAAAAGAAGAAGAGAATATAAAATAGCTAGTTAATCAAAATTTGCGAAGAATAACTCAAACCTATTCTCATTGCAGATCATTCTTAGAGTCACTTTTTCATTCATATTGAAGATTCATGCCTGTTGAGACGAAATAATCAATAGATAAACTGTTTCCGAGAACAAAATAATTGATAGTTGGAAACCATAAATTTATCAAATCATTCAGAATATTAACCCAAAAAAAATTAAAATAGTTATCCTTGAAAATTCGGATGGGGCAAGCAAGTCAAAATTTAACCACATTTTATACATTGTGGAACAATAGCAACCTCAAGTTTTGAAACATTAATGGTGAATACTCAATTCAACCTCCAGATGTTAAGCTCAACTTCTCTCTATTGCACTTAGTTTAGATACGTGATTTGATAACTTTGATAAAAAATTTTGTCCTGATTATGATAACTATAACAACATCGTCAAGCATCTTATTTTCTATGGGGAAAAATACTGAACTCATGAGACTAATAAATTCAAAACAACAGTTGCGCTCTAAAATTTAACTCGAAAGAGACAAGTTTTTGATATTCTCTGATACCACATATGCATAAATATTTTTAATGCATTATGAATGATATGTTGCATTGCTTTATACATCAATATTATCGCCAATCTAACCAATAGAAATTCAACTCTCAAGCTTGATTATATGAACTGTAAAATTCTCAATTGCTCAAAACAATTTGATGTGTGGATAGAAATTGCTTCATAGTACAATGGCAAAATAAATATATAAGCATTGCCATTTTCAAAAATTTTATTACTCCGTAATACAACGGTTATTCTGTAAAGTTACTTAGCTACCTCTCTACCTAAATTTGAATTCCACTATAGATGTGCCAGACAATAATCGCGACTGCCAAATCTGCTCCAGCGTGAGCTAATACTGCTGCGACCATTCCACATTTTTCTCTTAAATACATAAGCTTCGCTCCCAAGACAAATATCGAGAAGGTAGCAGCTGTTGAGAAGAGCCAATTTTGAGTGATATAATTCACTGAAAACCAATGATAGAGCGCAAAGTGAATTGAAACTATCACGTACGACAATTTTCGATCCCGGTAGCTTTTAAGTAGAAAACCTCTCCAGAATAACTCCTCAAGCAGTGGGTTTATGAATGAGAACACGAAGAAGAATAATGCCGTGTCAAAGAATGTCTTTTTAACTGGAATGTTTCTAGACATGATCCAGGAATGGTGGCTTGAATCGAGCCCCAAGAAAGCGTAGTAGCTGCCAAGTGCTATCGCCAAAATTCCGAATCCAGCAAGTGATCCTTGTTTGAGTTGATGACCTATTCTATTCAATCCATCCCCCATTAAAATGGATTTTATATTTTCTTTATAGAGGAAGCAGTAGATCAATGGCAATGTGATCATGGTCATGAAGAAAGTTGCCATCGTGGCGTTTGCATTGTCAGTAAGCTCAAGCATTCCGTAAACAGAGAAAATAGGTAAAAGTTGCATGATTTCTAGCATGACGATCTGAGTAAAAGTGAGTGGCTGCTTCTGTACTGATTCTTTTTCATGCTTTTTATTTAGTGGATTATTGAGAATGTCACAGTCCAAGTTTCTCATTAGTAATAGTAGTTAGTTAAGCTTTTTTGATTATAGCTCGCTAATTCGTTGGCTTTAATAAGTAAACGAAGGCCTTCGAATATTCTCAACTCACGAGATAATCAATTCTGATTCCTTTTGCAACGCAAATTTTTGATGAGCTATTGATCAGTAAAACGCTTGTAAATATCATAAATTGTTTCACACGTTGCAAATTAATTGAAAAAACGAGATGAGCTTGCTTAGGATATCTCATCGGTACTTGACGCCCTCTCCAACAAATTTAAGTCAGCATTCCATGGTATTGCTTTGGAACTCTCCAATTGTCACCTGTTGCCATGAATTTGCGACCTGAAACAAGGAATCACCGTAATATATAGTCAGTCAGTAGCCGTAAAAAAAAAATTAAAATCGCCTCAATCGTTTTAGGGTATCTTTAAGCACCCACGAAGATTCTTTCAATGTCCGTACAATTCTCTTTTCTGATTTCAAAGTAGCTAAAACGAATTTCAGGCGAGACTCAACCATTTTAAATGAACCAGAGGTATTTCATGGATCGATTCTGTCTGCTGTTAATTTCGAAAATGACCAAAAGTGTTCATTAAGTGTGTCTGAACATCGTTATTGCTAATATTATTGTTTTACAAGAAAGAATCAGGGAACTTGAGCTCGAATCCGTTGTTAAATGTGGAAAAAAGACTAAAACTTCAAAACCAGATAAGTTCTTTCGAAACCTCAAACTCTGAACCAATCGGTTCCTTTGAGGATGATACCATTGTCTCTTATCTTTCGAAAAAGGTGTATGAACGAAGATTTTCGTAAATAGTAGTAAGACAAACTGAGAATCTTAAATCTTTTACGATATCAAAATTAATTGAAATTTGCTGCGAGTTTGTTGAGCTCTTCTAACTCTTTTCTTGTTGATTAATAACAGAAATCGACTCTTTGACGACTGCGGATTTCCATTGAATCTAGTATCTCCATCCCTTCTTAATCTTGAAAAGTTATGAGCAATTAAAACTATCATTGCTGAAATTATCATAAGTTTAATTTTGTATGAAAGCCATTGAGTTCTGTTGTAGATCAGTTCCAAAAGGTTTGAGCCAAGACAATTGCCGGCTTGGGATGAAAATCTTGTCTTTTTATTAAAGCTTCACAAGTTATTGATTAAATTGCAGCAAGACCAATACGAATTCTATATCAATGTAGTAGTTTTCATAGTAAGATCCTCAAAATTTGGCGAACTCCACATCAATATATTGTTGGCTTTCACGTGTTTATCAGATAGACTTAAAACCTTGAAGAATATTAATATAAAATAGTTAGATCGACAAAGAATTCAATATATATCATCTCAAAAAAAAAAACACAGACCAAAAACAAACAAACCAAACTGATATTTGAGTCCCTATCTGAGTTATAAAAGATTTAATGTATCCACGGTCTCTTCTAAAGTGTTATACCACTGCATATATGACAGCAAGCGATTGCTACTGCTAGATCAGCTCCGGCATGTGTAACTATAGCAGCAATCATACCATGTTTTTCTCTCAGATACATCAGCAAAGCCCCGAAGACCAGAATGGCGACTGTCGCTATGGATGGAAATATCCACTCATTTGCTATGTAATAAACGACAAAAAAATGATACAAAGCGTAATGAAAAGTGGTTGAAACATAAGCTAATTTTCGATTTTGATAACCCTTCAGAAGAAATGCTCGCCAGAATAATTCTTCCAATACAGGGTTTATGAAGGAGTACAGGAAGACAAATACGACTCCATTCAAGAGTGTCCTTTTTACTGGAATGTTTAGAGAATCTCTCCATTGAGTGTACAATGGCTCGATTCCTAAGAAACCGCAATAGACGCCGAGCAAAAGAGCGAGAATCCCAAACCCGCCAAGGGCCCCAAGTTTTAGCTGCTGTCCTCTTTTTTCCAGACCGTCTCCGAACCAAATAGATTTCATATCTTGCTTGTAGAAAGAGCAATAAATCCAAAGTAAAACTGTCATTCCGGAGAAGAAGGCAATTAGGGTTATTATTGCATCATGAGTTATTGAGACAACTCCGTACGTTGTTAAAATGGGCAACAGGTGTAAGGACTCCAAAAGAAATACTTGGAGTGAAGAGACTGGCTTCTCTTGAAAAGATGATACATCCTTGCCCTTCACGAGTGGCTTCAGAATATCCCCATACAGATTCCTCATCTGATGTTTTACCTTGGAAAAGTTCGCAGTATGATGGTTTTAATTTTAGATTATAACCTTTAAGTCTAACGTGGTGTTAAAGTCAATCCAATGAGGTTAAATTAATTTTGAGACAAATTCGGCCGTTAGTGATTCACCAAAAAACGCCCGAGATTTAAGAAAATCCTTTTACGTAATCTATCCATCCTGAAGCGAGATGAACTACAAAAATGTATTTCAAAATTTCATCATTGACGGCCCTCCGTGCGAGAGTTTACACTTCTGTCAGAGTTTAATTTTGAAAGGTTTGAGCGAATTTAAAAAAAAGAATGAATCTAGATCGATGTTACTTTTTGTTGAATAGGTCTTTGAGGTATTTGATATAGACATCTTCTCGTAATTAATACAAGATTTGGTAGGTTAGCAACTGTTCAACATTTGTTCAACGTTGGAGTGGTGAATGGTGAAAGATGCTTGAAATTCATCAGGAGTTCACAAAATCAGAACTCAAGAATTGGAGAATTGGACTACATAGGGACAGTCAAGATTGGCGAAATAGCAGGCTCTTGCTAAATTTTTAAGGCAATTTTGAGAGAGATAAAGACGGATTTTTAAAGAGCAAGAAATAAATTGCTTGAAAGAAACTCTGGTTGTTTATCGCTAAGAAGAGTGTCCATCTACATCAGATCGAATTGACAAATGCCCACTTATGGTCCTTGGAAAAGTCCGAAAATTTAGAAGATTGATTCTGCCCGAAAAATATTAAGGAAACTGATTCATAATATTAATGAAAACTTTAAACGAGCAGCATACCTATTACCTTTACGAAGCCTTGGATGAACTTATTTCCTCATTCTATGAACTAATCACCCAAATAAATTCATTCCACAACTTAAGATAACGAATCTGAGCTGTTTATAAATCAGCCTTTATAATTTGTGAACATGGCTAGTGGAGGGTTGATGAGAAAACGAAATAATTTCTCCAAACAAGAAGAACAAGAATATAGTACGGTTAAGGCAGAAGAAACCAATCTTCACAAATAGGGAATAATGCAGAGCCTACACCGGATTATTATTTTGTTTGATATGTCGGCAATTAATAAAATAGTTCACAGATTAAAGAAAAACCGACACCAGACATAAATGGTTGAGTGGTTTTTGCTCAAGCAAGATTTTCATTGTACACAATAGAAAAAATTAAGTTTTCCTAATCTTTTTATACCTAACTCATAAATGATGTTCCTCAATCGATGCTTGATCTCTGGATCTTCTGATTTAAGAGACCCATATTCTTTTGCCTGAGAGATCTTCAAATATCATGGGATATCCTCTTATTGAAATTTTAACAATATCGAAAATAAATTGTAATTTTTCAAACCTATGGACTCGAGACTAAGCGAAGAGACAATCAAAAGGTTGATTGCACAACAACAGTGGATACAAAACTCCCTCATCGTTTCATTTCTGTTATCGCTACTCGTCGGTTTTGTCTCTGTATCAATAAATTTTTCCATATTGAATCTACTGGATACACTTATCATGCCAATGCTAATTGCTACAAGAGGAGCTAAACAGGTAAAGCAAAGCATTAGCACTGTAACTAAATATCTGGTTGCTACTTAGGCGTATTTTGTTGGATATCCCTTCAAAAGATTGCTGAGTTACGTACTTACTTTATATGTTTTCGGGAAATTGGTGACTCTTGCTTGTTGCTTGATGCGTGTCGACACATACTTTGGAATGGGAGCTTTCATTATCGCTCACGTTGTCTATTTTACCGGAGAGTTCCTATTTGTATTATACTGCCATTATTTGGAATTGACCTGGGATAGTAAGATTAAAGGCCGGTCTTAACTAACTTCAGATAATAGGTTTCTTGATTAATCAATCCTGGAATTTTGGAGGTGCAATGGCTTTCTGCTTGGCAGAGTTCGCTATTGAGAGTTACTTCATCCCTTCCTTAAAGGTAAACAGACATTATACCTCATAAATATCTCACTACTTTCTCTCTTAGGAGATGCAATTCATCGTTTTCTTGGGAATTGGATTCAATGTGGTTGGCCAGTTTTTCAGACTAGGTTCATTCTTTTCTGCAAAGAGCAATTTCCATCACAGAATTCAATGGGAAAAATCCCAGGATCATGAGCTAGTAACCACTGGTCTGTACAGTATTAGCAGACACCCTGGCTACCTTGGATGGTTCCTTTTTTCAATTGGAAACCAATTGCTCCTTGTGAATCCAATTTCCTTTGTAATATTCATTCCAATAAGTTGGTATTTCTTCTATGACCGAATCGCTGTGGAAGAAATTTATCTGGAAGACTTTTTTGGTGAGGCCTACGTCAAATATCGCAACAGAGTGCCAACAAGAATACCTTTCATTGACACACTCGCCCCTAAGAAAAGAGAAGAATATCTTAAACAATACCAATAAATTTCATATTCCTTTCTTCGCAAACAGTTTTTAAGTTTGTTACATACTTCGAATCCCGAAAAATTTACAATTGCTTCAAAAAATATTCTCAAGCTATTATAGTTAAAGGACTCTACTCTTATTTCACAAAATTTTAACTGACAGCCTTTTTACTTGAGCAGGTTCTTAATAGCTCAAGCACAGCCTCGTTTTTGACTCTAAATTAAATTATTTGAGAGTGATTTTCTAAGAATCACCTTCATTTTTATAGTTGAAGCCGCCTCAGTTAGTTTTAATGAAAATTTCACGAGTGTCTGCTATTTTGGCAGCTTCGTTTTTGAATTTCTATTGTACTTGAAAAAGAAAATGGAGTAAAATATTCCGTTCAAAAATAAAAATTTCAGGTATTAGATTGCTATAGAGATATCTATTCTTAGATAGCTCTATTTGCTTTGTAATTATATAAAGTTAGATTAATCAAGTAGGAGACCTTTTTCCAGATTTTATAAAGCAAAATGTGGTTCAAGTACTTCAAAAAAGAATCTTGGAAGCTCCGTATGTTCAGGTATGTCTCTCTTTTTGCCCTCTCAAGGTCTTACACTGGACCCTGATCCTTCTTTCAGGAGAGCAAATCTGAAATACAATCAAGACGACTACGGTCTCTTCAGATTCAAGTTTGTGCTCAGATGGAAGGATTTCTTCTTCAGAATCGCCAGAACTGAAGGCATAGTAACTAATATTAAAGCTTCTTGCGTAATTTTCTTGACGAAAACGCAATTAGTTGAGAGGATCCAATTTCTTTGTCGGTCTTGGTCTTGCTAACATCGGCATGTGGGCCAAAACAACCTACTATGACCCTGTCTTCACTGAACCAAAGAAGAGAGCTGCTGCCAAGGATCTTGAAGGTTAATTTTACTTACCCTACGAAAAATAATCTTTTTGGAATTTAGAGAGAGATGATCAAGCCAAGAAGACATTGTTCTTTAACAAGTTCGGCGCTCCAACCAGACCACTCAGATCCCTTGACGATATGATCGTTTTCTTGGCCGGCTCTTGGTCATTCGATCAATTGGCTGACTTCATCTCATACAACACCGCTATGGACACAAACAACGATATGCAAAAAGGTCTGGACAGTTGGATGGGTGAAGAAGACTCCAAAATGTTGGAATACTACCAAAAATACCAGAAAGGAAAGCCATCCCACTAGTTTTAATGCGATTGGATGATTTTTGAGTTGATCAGCTGCCCTCCTTCGTTTTTTATGCTTTTTTATTGGTCATAGAGAAAACAACTCAAGAAAACCTTTTAAGCTACTTCAATGCTTAAGTCAGCTTCCATAGAAAATTAAATAGACATTTGAGATTAGACGGATACCTCGTCTCGAATTTCCAAAGAAAAACTTTTAAAAAATAATTCTCTTTCTCCAGATAGTCGAAAATGAAGAAGTATGTATAGAAACAGCGTGAAACTTCTAATTTCACAGGAATTTCTATCCTTTAGAATTTTGAATTGAATTTCAAGTCATTACAAAAGAACCCACAGCACTAGTTCAAACAACCAATTAACAATATTTTTTAAACATAATGAAATATTCTTGATTTGAGTATTCATAATTGATGAGCAAAGTTGGAATTCTTTTCACATAAAGTCCCCTCACCGATGATGGTGATGATGATGCCACTCAAAATGAACGAATGGATGCTGTTTGAAACTGCCAACGTTTCCTTTATTTATTAGCTTAAATTATCAAATATTTCGATCGAATGATTCAGAAAGTTTTATTTCATGTGTACTTTACATTTTAGTTGAGCTTTCAATCATTAGTGAGATGATCAACATTAGTCTGCTATTACGCTGAAAGGCAAATTATTTAAATTACATTGATATTGTGGGTTGTGAAATTACAAAACTCATTCTTAATTTTCCCAAATAACTCGCAAATGCCCCGAAATATTACACTGATGATTCATGGATAGAATGCTGCCTTAAATAATTATAAAAACATTTCTTCTCTCTAATGGAATTATTGTAAAACCCATGTTATTTTTTTATGGTGTTTACTCGGAAATTGGAATGTAAAACTTATATATCGATGTGAGGATAATATTTCGACAATATGATTTTGTTATTACTCAGAAACATTTACAAATTACAGGTATTATCATGCGAGGATAGATCTAAATCAAATTAAAAAAGTTACCACGATTTTACCTTTGTTGCGATAGATGTTTATTGCTCAAGACCTTACCAAAATATACTACTTCTAATTGAAAACCTTTACTCAAATGATTTATTCAGACTGTATCACCTTTTCCACGCTGCCGACCTTGCTTCGTTGCTTCCGGCTTATGTTATGAGGATGTAGCAAATTTAAGGACTACAAGGCGTAAAATTGTTTGCATTACATGCTCATAGCTGGCTGAGCAAACGAAAGCACAATGAATTTTTCAAAAAATAAAAAGTTGTTGGTCTTTAATGGACCAAGGACAGACGGAAGACCTTTCCTGGACTACGCTGTTGAGCCGTTTGTCTCCCTTAGTGCCATTGTAAGGAAATAATAGCAGTCTTTTCAAATTCAATAGAATTTATCTAATTGAATTATTAACAACAAATTTTTATTATGATAAATGTAATTATTTGATGTGATTGAATTAGTATTTACTTATACTTAGGTTCACTATTTTTACTAAGTAATGATATTCCCTCATAATCACTGGTAGTAGAATGAAATGTTAGTGTTTTGCTGTCCCATCGAAATATAGTAAATCGATAATACTAATTACTGAGCATTATGCGAAAAATTACATAGCCACAGCTTAATGTAATTGGACTGCCTTGCTTTATTTTTCTAGAATTACTCGTCACCAATGGCAAATCCAGGTAACATACTACTGCAATCGAAGAATAAATTTAATGCTACAATAAAGTAATTTGTACGAGAAGTGCTCCTACATTTTCAAGACAAAACTTGGCTGAGAATAAACAAATTCTTTACAGTTGCAATTCCTATCTCATCTCTATTTTCAAAGTAGGCATAAGAGTCTCAGTAGCTCCTTGCTTTTAACAAGAAGTTCAATTATGAAGCTCTTAACTTTGAACAAATATGCAAGAAGAAAGTTACTCATGAAGAAATTGCGTATATTTTGATTGGGTGAAGACAAATCCCCCAAAAAAATTACGAGAAAAGTGTATTATGGAAGATTTACTTGATTGATGACGTTATAACCATTTAAATACAGGTATTTTTGATCATAGTGACTAGCAATTGTTTCATTTTGAAAATCCACTAAAAGCAGGTTAGATAAAGTTGCATGAGTTGTGAACTACCTTTTTTGTTTTTCTTTAATATCACCGGGTAGTGACTCTTTGATGGACTGGACTGGAAGACAGCTTCAGCTTCTTTCTCTAGGACGTTTTCTCCAAGTAGCTATGCAAAATTTAAAGACAACCGAAAACCACTAATTTACCATGAGATCTTGCATACTTTCTGCTGGTGGTTTATATTGTTTAGGCCCGACTGTACCCCTTTTTATCACACTCTCAAAGTATTCTTCAGTACTTCGATTCAGGCTGCTTCTATTATGAAGACTGCCTGACATGTTGTATGTGCTCATCAATGATTCCGAAGCCCATCTATTTAGACTCCCATTTAACCTTCTAGGCTTTCTAATAAATTCTATAGAATCATTCCTTTTTTCAATTATTGCTTTGCGAAAGGCAGCAGGAAATTCATCAGTGATTATTGTGCCACGAGGCTCGTTATTCTCAGGAAACTTTCGAAGTGTTAGATACCAAAAATTCGGTCCTAACCGCTCTTCTCTAGACCTAAGCAGCTCCACCTCATCAGCTCTTTCGATCTTTTCCCGATGCTCTTCAGCTTTAAATGCGGGTGACTGAAGTGGAGACCTTCCGATTTTAGTATTAGTCTGCTCAAATACTTTATTCCAGCGGTCTTCTGTTTTTTCAAAACTTTCTAAGCATCTTTGCTCTTTTGTGAAAAATAACATATCGCTTCGTCTCATCCCATGAGCTAACCCATCTATTTTTCTATAAAAATTGTTTTGCCTCGCTCTAATTTTATCGATTTCTGTTAAAATCAGATCTTTTGGCACCTTTATCTCCTGTATATCTTTGCGTTTAGGCTCCAGAGTTCTCCTGCCTACTTGACTTCGATTTAATGGTGATTCTGCTTGCATCGAAAAAGTTGGTTGGCGATTCGGACGTCTGCTAATATTCGTCAGTGATTCATTAAAAGTAGTAAAAGATGAATCGGTATCCTGTTGTTGCTGTTTTGTTGAATTTCCATGATTCCTCCTTTTTTGTTGCCTTTCGAACATATCAATAGGACCAACCACCGAATGCTTAAGAAGTTTTCCATTAAGATAGACGGGTCCTCGAGTATGCTCATGAAATTTTGAGGAACCATATAAATCAGACTGGAATATGCTTGTTTTGATCTCAGGTAAATCAAATGCAAGCACCTCAGAATCTACTGAGAGAGCTCTTTTTGATTTTTCGAATGGGATATGAAGGTTCTCTTCTCTGGGATCTTCAGAAATCTGATGAAGTTTCCAGGTCGGAGAGAAATTCCTATCTTCTTTGTCCTCATTCAATTCTTTCGATGAGATCTTTTTTGCAACATAGGATGGAGTGATTGGGTAGAGTTTGATGGGGTTTCTTCTTGCAAGTAACCTGCTATTGGTTGTATCCTCAAAGGTTGCTTGAGTCACAACATTTGGATGACTTCTTTTGGGCTGTAAGTGATCCTGCATTTATTTTTATTTTTTTTTGTAACACTCGCTGAAATATAATTAATTGCCTTTAAAGTATGAGTACGTCTTAAATAATTTATTCAAATATTCTTGCTGAATTGACATGAAGAAGAAGAAAAATAGATTACAACTAGCACACGAATATGAAAACTGCCACAAGAGCTTCTTTTTATGTATTTGACATATTCTTACACTTGCTACAAATATATTGAAAATCCAAGCGTGTCTATGGCTCACATTGGTCTTTCACCAAAGATAAGTGCAAATTATTACTGGTACTTAGAAAAATAAATCTTGAGAACACTCATCAGAAAATGAATTCTTTCAGTTACTTTTGCTGAACTATTTAGATTAAGGAGCTTTTTGAACAATTTTCTCTTTCTATTTTCATAAAAAAGGATAGGAGGAATGCATGAGAGAATTCACCAACCAATATAAATGGAAACTTAATTTCTTCGAAGCAATTAAACTATCACGCAGCGTACTGAGAGAAATAAAGTCTAGGAATTTGCCCTTTAGTCATATCTGTGCCATTATTGTTCGGAAAATCTTTCAAAGACTTGAAAACAAAGGTCACATCCCCTTTTGTAACGGACTCCTGACCGTTTTCTCCAAAGAAAGTCTGAGGACCAAAAGCAGTTTGGACGATAAGATACCATTGGTTTGCTTTCAATCGGACGAAGCGATCAAATCTCACTTTTTCCATAGTTTGGTCGCCTTTTCCAGGTGTATGCTTATACTGTCCTTCAAAAGTCTTTTCCGCAATTACCGGTCCATCCACATACTCTCCCTCGATCACTCGCAAAGTTCCTTTGATGGTGACAGGTTCAGCCGGAAAGGCATTAAAACTTGAGCTTCCCATCTGATAAGGAGGAAGTTGCTGCTGCTGACCCATCATCCCTCCCCCAAGGTTGCTCTTCTCCATTCCACCGAATGCATTCAATCCAGGTCCTTGAGGTTTGGCTCCAAAAGTACTCATTTGAGGATACAAGGTTCCTCCACTGCTAGATGCATTAGTTGGAGAAGTAATGACTTTGCTCTGCAGATTTTGATTCTGCATGAAAGTGCTTTGATTGGGTTGGAACATGGTACTCTGATTCGGCATCATCATACTTTGGTTCGGCATGATGGTGCTCTGATTACCAAGCTGCTTACCCTGATTAGCTAGAAGAGTGCTTTGTTGAGGTAGTTGTTGGATTGGTTGAGTTCCCACTTTTGGAGGTGTATGTGGAAGGTAAAATGATATGGCAGCTAAGCGGATATTTTTCGTAACCATGAAAGCAATGACATCCAATTTGTTCGAATGAAGCCAGCCATTATTCCCCGGTCCCTTTGTCACAGATTTGAATCGTTCTACGTAAGCATCTGCTTCTTTAAGCTCTAACTTCTCCACATCAAGTTCAAGAGTTGAGAGACGCTGATTCATTCCAAAAAGCTCTGAATTTTTTTGCTTATCGCTAAACTCCAACTTTTCGAGTCGTTTGTTTGTTTTATCCAATTTCATCATGAGCGCTTCTATGGCAAACTCTAGTTCAGAGCTTCTCTCTTCGTCTTTCTTTACATCTTTAGGTGTTGGGACTGGCTCTTCAAAATCCACCTGGGATAGTAATCTCTTCTGGAAGCCTTCACATTCTTGCTCATTACGGAAAAGTTTCATGTTCATCTTGCAGTATGAGCTCACCAAATTACTAATCTGAAAGGAATTAAGAAAGTTTTCTGAAACTTGTTCGCCAGCTTGCTTGGCAGTAATTCTAGAGGTGTTATGGGTGTTGATGATCATTTCGAAAAGTCCAGGCGAAAGTTTATTTGTTGCAGAGTAGTCCTTGAGAGGTTCAAATCGAAACTTCGCTTGCAAAGAGGCTAATGCCGCATCCAGCAAATCTTGCTTTAAATATTTGAAGGCGAGTTCTGCTGTTTGGAGCACATTCTGTGAATTCATTGTGTTTTTCAGATTTTCGATGAGTCTCTTCTGGAAATTCTCGGTATCAATCCCCAGTTGAAAGACAATCTCGGTGAAATTTAACTTTTCCTCCTTCTTTATCTCAACCGAAGGGTTTCCTGCGAGAAGAAGCATGCATTTATGAAAGAGTTCAGGTTCATAGGGCTGGTTTACGGTAAATACGCTTCCATGCTGAGCAATCTGATCAAAAGTACGAGCAAGAGGGCAAACTATCGGCTTGATGAAATTATAAACACGGTCCTTGAAAATAACTTTGAAATTAGCATATTTATCTTCTGTAGCGAAATCTCTTTGAATTGGATTATTCCACAGGCAGAGATGGAGATCTTCTTCAAAGGGGATGCTAGCAAAAGATTTTTGAAGGTCAAGCATGTCAATTTGTTGAAGAAAGGATTCGTTAATCATTCTCTTTAGTGAAATTTCTATAATATTGAGAAGCGAGTTGCTCTGATAAATCCAAGAATTAAACGATATCGATATCTCGATTTAATCTTCAGGAGCTGTATTTTAAGTGCAAAAAAACTGGTTGGTCTTCTGAACTTGATAAACTAGATGTATTGCTGGGAGAGTGAGACAGAGAGGATTATTTTGCTTGTAGCAGGCTCATAATCATTCAGATTCGAAATTTTGTTTGTAATGAATTTAATCTGAGCAATCTATATCGATCTAACCCTAGAAAATTTGAAATCCGAGGCAGCCTTGGATTTGGAAAAGAAGGAAAAATAATCCAAAATCACGTCGAAAAAGCCACAAAAGAATTAATATGTGATCTCGTAATTCTCTCTGAATCAACTTACGGATATACAGAAACGTATCTCAGATACCTTCGTTCATAGCAAGAGTGAGTAGTCCTACAAATTCAATGAATAGTCAGATTCAGAAATGCTCTCTCTGAATGGTGGGAGCTATTTCCTCTTGAGGAGTTAGAATAAAAACAAGTTTTATCTAAAATTAATAGCCAAGATGGAAAAAAGTAAACCCGACTTCAACGAAGATGTCATTCTGAAGAGAGAAGGTATGACAAGGAACGAATAAGTTGAGTTTATTTAGTGATGACTAGGGGATGTTTTTTGGCTGATTTTAAACAAGAAGCTAAATAACTTTAATTTTGACTTCATCCGCAAGATCGACGCCAAACTTGATGAAGTCTTGGAATCAACAGGAGCTGCATGCCTGGTTACAACATCTACACACCCTAGGGTTTTCTCAAGTGGAATTGATTTGAAGTAATTTAACTCTCAATAACGACGATTCACTCAGTATCTAAGATTTCTTTCAAATCCGTCCCATAAGGAAGAAGCACATAACTTTTTGAAAGAATTCCTTCGTTTATTAGCAAAAATATTGGTTTTCCCAATCCCCACAGTAGCTCCTTTCGATTCCCACACTTGAGCTTAAAAGTTGCTGACTAGATTGCTTTGGTAAATGGTTATGCTATCGCCGGAGGATGCATGTTAGCTATGGTCCATGACTTCAGAATTATGCGGAAAGACACAGATGGTTTCATGTCCATGAATGAGATCGATCTCGGAATGAGAATGATCCCTGGCATGAATGCAGTCGTGCAGTAAACGTTCTTCTCAAAATGATACCCTCATCAATGATAACAAGGTGCAAAATTGCTCCATCCGTCCATCGTGATTTATTGCTTACTGGAAAGAAATTCTCGCCAGAGGAAGCATTCAAAGCTAGAATGGTAGATAAACTAGTCCCTCAGAGTGAGCTCGTGAATGAAGCTAAGAAACTTGCTGAAGAGCTGGCCCCTAAAGGAGAAGTGAGAGACGCTTATGGTCAAATGAAATCTGAAATTTATTACAGAGAATATGACTTATGTGTCAATGTGGGACTGCGAGGGGCTCTTCAAGTAAAAACAACCACCCATATCCCCTCTAACTACTTTTCCTAAATAGAGCGAAAACCAAATGTCAAGCTGGGCGAAGCCGAAGTTGTAACTTGAATACTAGGATTTAACCCATTTTTCTTTATTCGTTTAAGCTTATTTAGGAGAAAGATACTATGTTTAGGTGTTAGTGTCGTTCTTGAAAAAAACCTCTTCTTAGATAACAAATGGATTAGTTCAGCCAAAACTAAATACAAATTCTCAAACTCAAAATATTATGTGAACGAAGGTGCATCTCATAGAACATTAGAATTGCTTTAGGCTGTTAAGTGTTCAAGAATTTTCACTGACAAACTATTTGCTAAGGAGCAATCCAGACCTTTATGGATTTTTTTTTTCTTCTCTCAACACCAAGGTTTTTGAATAGTCCAGCATCAGAATTCTAAAACATGACTTCTCCCGACGTCTACTTCGATGTTTTCATGTCAACTAAAGACTAGCAGTTTTTTTTTTTTTGCTTTTCATTTTCTCGCAAATTTTAGTGCGCGCTCTCAACAAATACAGAACTAGCAGATAGTGA